>FWWL01003447.1_pt1 | contig 28763 bp, 32 predicted proteins | sample 2228331 | NCBI WGS metagenome assembly FWWL01 (sample SAMEA103939775, study PRJEB20133) | metagenome
TCCTGGCCCACAACCTCATCCGGAGCCGGGTGCTTCTCAAAATGGCGGGGGTGGAGCTGTAGACTTCAGGTAGCACACGAAGGTATATTTTAGTTGACTTGGATACCTCTGGGTAGTATAAACTGGTGTGGTAGTGGAAAGCTCGAAGGGAATAGTTCGATGGGTTGTACTGACGCTCGCCTGGCTCCTGCCGCTGACCAAGGCCCAAGGCGTGGATTTCGACCGTTGGTATCCTTATGCTCAGGCCAGCCAGTATGCGCAGTCTCACGGGCGTATCCTGATGGTTTACTTTTGGAGCCATGCCTGCCCCTACTGCGACCAGATGAACACCTTTGTGCTCTCCGACGAGGCCGTCTCGCGCACTCTTCTGCGTCGCTTTGTGGTGGCCAGCGTAGATAGCCAAAACGCTGAGGGTCGCACACTCAGTGCGCAGATGCGGGCCTTTGGCACACCCAGTTTCGTCTTTCTCGTACCCCAGGGGGGTACGTGGAAAGAAGTGGGTCGGCTGTTTGGCAGTCGCACCCGGGCGCAGTTCCTGAAAGAGCTTCAGGAGATCTGCGCCAAAGCAGGAGGTGAAGGTTGTGGATAGAAGGAAGTTTTTGAAAGCCTCAGCGGGGGCCGTAGCTGGCGCGGTGCTGGCCTCCCAGCTCACCTCGGCGCTGGCTCAGAGTGGCCTCGAGGGCGAAGACATCGCCAACCTGGAGAAGGGTCTGCAACAAACCCTGGGCAAGAGCTTCAAAGACCTGACCCCCTCGCAGCAGGTCAAGCTGGTGGCTCCTACCATCGCCGAGTCGGGGGCCAACGTGCCGGTGGAAATTGAGGCCAGCCTGCCCGCCGACCAGGTCAAGGCCATCCACTGCTTCTGCGACAAGAACGCCAACCCCTTGCTCTTCACGGTGGTGTTGAATGGAGCTCTACCCTACTACGCCACCCGGGTGCGGGTGGCCGAGAGCGCACCGGTGCGGGCGGTGGTTGAGACCAAAGACGGCAAGTTCTTGCTGGCCTCGCAAGCTGTGCGGGTCACGGTAGGCGGTTGCGGTTAAGGAGGAAACCATGCCGATTAATATCCTGGTTCGTTTCAATCCGGCCCGGCCCAAAGCCGGCGAGGAAGTTCGGGTACAGATCGTAGCACAGCACCCCATGGAGCCGGGCACCCGACGGGACAGCAGCGGTAAACTGATCCCGGCTGACCATATCACAGAGGTCAACGTCACGATGGATGGGCAGCTCATCGCCCAGGTCAAGCCGGGCCCCGGCACCAGTGCCAACCCCCTGTTCGCCTTCAAGATGAAGGCCACCAAAGCTGGCCAGCTCAAGGTCACCTGCAAGGATTTGAACGGCCAGACCGGCGAGCGTACTGCCGACCTGACCCTGGCCTAGGAGGAGGCATGGGTCGCTTCTGGCGTTTAGCAGGGGTGGTTCTCCTGACCCTGGTAGGCCTGCTGGCCCTAGCCCAGGAAGAAGTAGACCCCTTTGAGGAGGCTCAAAAACAGAAACAACAACTCCTGGAGCTAAGCGGTGGCATTCTACCCACCGATCTGATCGCAGCCCAGGGAGAGGAGCTGTTCAAAGCCAAGCGCGGCCCTAAAAATGCCTCCCTCGAGGCCTGCGATTTTGGCCGGGGGCCTGGCAAGCTCGAGGGAGTGGTTGGGCGGTTGCCCCGCTACTTCTTCGACACCCGCCGGGTGGAAGACCTCGACTCACGTATCCGCAGCTGCATGATCAACCTGCAGGGTTTCCGCCCCGACCAGATTCGCCGCAACGAGGTGGTGGCCATCGCTTTCTACATTGCCTCGCTATCCAACGGCCAGCCCATGACGGTGCGCCCTTTGATGCCCCAGGAAAAGAGGCTTTACGAACTGGGGGAAAAACTCTTCTACCTTCGGGCGGGCCCCCGCGATATGGGCTGCGCGAGCTGCCACGTGACCTATGTGGGCCGCCGGGCTGGGGTACTGCCCTACTCGGACATCCTGGGGGATAAGCGCGTAGCCAGCCACTGGCCTGCCTTCCGCTACTCCAACGACCAGGCCTGGACCATGGCCGACCGCATCCGGGCTTGCTACAGCAACCTGAGTATGCCGGCACCCGACTTCTACTCCGAGCCCATTATTGCCCTGACCTTGTTCATGAACACCAAGGCCTATGGGGGCAAAATGGATCTACCGGGGTTCATTCGCTAAGGAGGCGCTGTGCGGCGATTCTATTTACCTGCCTTGCTTCTCCTGCTATTGGGATTGGCCCAGGGCCAGACCAGCACCACCTACATCACCCCGGAACTCCAGCGCCTAATCCAGGCCGGGGGGCAGAACTACGCCAACGTCTTGTTGCGGCAAGACCCCGCCCAAGCCCTTTGCTCTACTCACCGTAACCGGCTGCCTGCCGAGGTACTGGGCCCCTTCATCGAGGAGCAGCGCAAAAATATCAAATACCCCGCCGATGGCAAGCTGATGGGGGACTGGAAGCAGGGCGAGGCCATCTTCAACACCCTGGCCCGGGGCAACTGCTTCTCCTGCCATGTGGGCTCACCGCGCAACATTGGCGGTAATGTAGGACCCAGCCTGGAAAAATACGGCCAGCGCGGTACTTCCGAGGCCGTTCAACGGTACACCTATGAGGTGATCTACAACACCTGGGCCTACTTCCCCTGCACGGTGATGTACCGCTTCGGCGTGGGGGGCCTGCTCAAGCCAGAAGAGATCGCCCACGTGGTGGCTTATCTGCTAGACCCCAACTCGGACTTCAATACCAAGCCCGCCCTGAAACGCTAGGCGCTGCCGTGGCCCATCTGGGCCACGGCTTTATCAAACCAAATAAACCATACCCACGTATGGTATTCATTGCTTTAGGAAAGGGCTCTCGATGACCAGGCGTGAACTTGTACAGCTTCTGCTGGCTTTAGGGGTAACCTCGCCCAGGGCCTTTGCCCAGGTCATGGAGCGCCCCGAAGCGCTCTACGATCTTCCGCCTTTCGGCCACATCACCCTGCTCTTCCACACCGATCTGCACGCCCAGCTACGGCCCCACTACTTCATGGAGCCTCCCAACCTGCTGGCGGCCAGGGCCCTGGAGGGCCGGCCTGGCTACCTTACCGGCGAGGCTTTCCTGCGCTACTACGGCATTCGCCGTGGTAGCCTGGAAGCCTATACCTTTTCCTCGGTAGATTTCGCCACTCTGGCCCAGCGCTTTGGGCCGATGGGGGGTGGGGCCTACATTGGGGCACTCATCAAACAGCAGCGGGCCCAGGCTGGCCCCGAGCGTACCCTGGTGCTGGATGGGGGGGATACCTGGACCAACTCCGGCATCTCCCTGCGCACTCGAGGGCAGGTAGTGGTGGACTGGATGAACCGGGTGGGCTTCGACCACATGGTCTTCCATTGGGAGTACACCCTAGGCCGCGCGCGGGTGGAGGAGCTGGTCAAAGAACTCAAGGCCCAGATCATCAGCTTCAACATCGTAGACGACCTTTTCGGTGACCCTGTCTACCCCCCCTACGCCATCCATCAGAAGGGCGGGTACACGCTGGGTATCCTTGGCTCCACCTTCCCCTATGTGAAGGTCTCCCACCCTGAGGAGTTTAGCGAGGGGCTCTCCTTTGGCGTGCGGGAAAACGAGCTGCAAAAATACGTGGACGAGCTAAGGGCCAAGGGTGTGGACGCGGTGGTGCTCCTCTCGCACAACGGGGTGCCGCTGGACCTGGCCCTGGCCGAGCGCATCAAGGGCATTGATCTCATCCTCACCGGCCACACCCACGACTTCACCCCCAACCCCATCCGGGTAGGCAGTACCTGGCTGGTAGCTGGAGGCTCGGCTGGCAAGGCCGTGGTGCGGGTAGACCTGCAGATGAAAAAGGGTGGCATCGCCGATCTGCGGGCCCGAACCCTACCCGTAGCCACCGGCCTAATCAAGCCCGATGCCGACCTCGAGGCCTTCCTCCGGGAAGCCTACGCCCCCCACCTGGACTACCTCGACCAGGTGCTGGCCACCACCGAAACCCTTCTGTACAAACGTGACTCGGTCTACTCTACCTTCGACGAGTTGGCCGGGCGGGCGGTACAGGCTCTCTACCCCGAGGTGGACGTGGCCTTCAGCACCGGCACCCGCTGGGGCACCACCCTTCTGCCAGGCCAGGCCATCACCATGGACCGGCTCCTGGCCTTTACCGGCTATACTTACCCTGAGCTCTACATCTTCCGCCTTAAAGGGGAGCGGCTTCTGGCGGTACTGGAGGACGTGGCGGCCAACACCTTCAACCCCGACCCCTTCTACCAGCAAGGTGGCGATATGAGCCGGGTCTACGGCCTGACCTACGACCTAGCGGTCAACGCCCCTACCGGCCAGCGCATCCGCAACGTGGCCATCAAAGGACGGCGCTTAGACCCCAACCGGGAGTACACCCTGGCCTCGTTTGGGGGGCGGCTGCAGCGTAGCGGCACCCTGGTGGAAAAGCACACTCCCCGGCCTATCTACGACGTGATAGCGGACTACCTGCGACAGGTCAAAACCGTGAACATCCCCCCGCGGCCCGGCATGCGGGTGCTGGATCAGCGTTATGTACTGCCGGGATAAGGAGGATCGGTGAAAGGTAGACCCTATATTGGACTTCTGGCTTTACTGCTGGCGGGCCTGACCTTCTCCCAGGGCAGCCCCTTCCAGCAACGTCTTCAACAGGCCATCCAAAGCGGCGGTAGCAAGTTCGCTGAGAGCATGAAACAGGACCCCGACCAGGCTTTGTGTTCGCAGTATCGTGATAAAATCCCCGCCGAACTGGTAGGGGCCTTCCTCGAGCGCCAGCGGGCCCTCATCAAGTACCCCGCCGATGGCAAGCTGATGGGCGACTGGAAAAAGGGTGAGGAACTCTTCACCAACCCCCGCAAGGGCAACTGCTACGCCTGCCACACCGGCGACCCCAGAGAAGCAGGCGCAGGCACCATGGGACCAGGGCTGGTGAATTACGGCCAGCGCGGTACCAGCGAGGCGGTGGTCAAATACACCTACGACAAGATTTACAACGCCTGGGCCAGCATGCCCTGCTCGCTGATGTACCGGGCTGGCTACCACGGTATCCTCACCCCCGAAGAAGCCGCCCACGTGACCGCCTTCCTGCTCGACCCGGCCTCGCCGGTCAATGCAAAGAGGTGATGCCATGCGTGACCGCAGCCTTTGGATCGGATTTTTGTTGGCGCTGGGGTTGGGCCTGAGCATTGCCCTCACCCAGACACAGGAACTGGACCCCTACAAGGAAGCTGAGCGGCAGCGGGAACTCTTCCGCCAGACCGCCGGCATTCTGCCCGGTGAGCTGTATGCCGCCCAGGGGGAGGAGCTTTTCTACGCTAAGCGGGGGCCGAAAAACACCAGCCTTGAGGCCTGTGATTTTGGTCTGGGGCCGGGGAAGCTCGAGGGGGCCCTGACCCAGCTACCCCGCTACTTCCCCGACACCCGCCGGGTGGAGGACCTCGAGACCCGCATCCGCAGTTGCATGATTAATCTGCAAGGCTTCCGCCCCGAACAGATTACGCGGGAAGACATCAAAGCCCTGACCGCCTTTGTGGCCTCCAAATCCAGCGAGATGCCCATCAACGTGGTACCCAAAACCTCGCAGGAAATCGCCATGTACAACCTGGGGCGCGAGCTCTGGTTCCACCGGGCGGGCGACCGCGACATGAACTGCGCCATCTGCCACGACGCCTACGCCGGGGGCAGGGTGCGGCTCTCTCCGGTGCGCAGCCCCCGCCAAGGGCTTTCCAACGAGTGGCCAGCCTACCGCTTTGAGGCCGACAAGCTCTACACCCTGCAGGATCGTATCGCTTTCTGCTACGAGTCGGTAGGTATTCATGCCCCCGACTTCTACTCCGAGCCCTACATCGCCCTTTCCATGTACATGCTAGCCGAGGCCACCCGGGGCAAGAACAAGTTCACCGAGATGCCCGGTTTCACCCGGTAGGAGGAGACCATGCGCCAATTGTGGCTGATGTTGCTGGTGCTGGGTAGCCTGGCCCAGGCCCAAGAGATGACCCCCTTGGCCCTTCTCCAGATGGGGAGCTTCATCAAAAAAATCAACCCGGCCAGCTACCTGCTCTACGCCGCCGAAGTCAAGGACTACGTGGAGGTCTTCGAACCCTTCATCCTGGATGTGCGCACCAACGAGGAACGGGCTCGAGGGTTCATCCCCGGCTCGGTGCAGATTCACATCAGCCAGCTCCCCGACCGTCTGGGTGAACTCCCCAAAGAGAAAGACAAGCCCATTCTGGTTTACTGCGGCACCGGGCACGTAAGCGCGGTGGCTGCAGCTTACTTGAGGGCTTTAGGTTACACCGAGGTCAAGAACCTGAGCGGCGGGTTTCGCGCCTGGCTGGAGCTAAACCTGCCGGTACAACGACCCTAGGAGGCATATGAACATCAAGTGGTTCTCGCTGGTTTTGTTGGCTTTGGCCCTTTCCATCTCTGCTCTAGCCCAGTCGCTGGAAACCACCCTGCGGGGCCTGAGCGTGGCCGAGGCCCAGGCCCGGGTGGAAGCCGCCATCAACGCCCAGGGCCTTAAAGTGGCCCGCACCCTGAACCTAGGTGGCCAGGTCAAAAACTTCCGAGCCGACTTCCCCGACTACTTGCTCTTGGTTCTGGAGCCCGAGGCCGGCGTGCTGGCCGCGGTGCAGGAAAACGTAATGACCGCCATCATCCTGCCCCCCACCATTTATGTGCACGCCGCCCGGCCAGGGGTGGTTACGGTGGGCACCTTCGACCCCGACCTGATGTTTGGCATGCTGGGGGTTAAGAACACCAAAAGCCGCCTGCTGGGGGCCAAGCTCAAAGCCATCATCGCCAGCCTGGGCCTGCCCCGGCAGGTGGCCCCGGCCATGATGCCCGACCCCAGCTCCGGCATGATGCCGGCTATGCTCTACAAGGTAGAGGGGGCCAGCGTGGAGGAGATCACCCTCTTAATTGAGAGCGAGCTGGGCAACAACGGCCTCAACGTGCTCCCCACCGTGAGGATGGGCCCAGTGGCGGGTATCCAGCCCTGCAAGAGCGAGTGGGCCTACCAGATGTTCACCACCCAGCCCGCCGGGGGGTTTGCTGCTCCTTGCCGTTTCTTCGTAGCGCCCATGCCCGATGGGGTGCTGGTGGGGGCCATTGAGCCCATGCTGATGGGCATCATGCCGGGGGTGGCCCAGAGCCAGCCCACCATGGGTATGCTGCAGGAGGCCCGCCGGGTGATGAGCCAGATCATCGAGTCGGTGGGGGGCCAGCCCTATCGCCCGGGGCAATAACACACATAACCTTTGGCTATGGCCTTTCCCTTTGCCGGAGTTTTTTTGATAAGCTCATGACAAGCCCAATCTAAGGCAAACGCCGCCGGAGTCCGGTACTGGCTCTGGGATTGGGCGGATAAGGAGGCTAGATGAGCAAGGTAACCCGTCGCAAGTTCCTCAAGGCCGGAGCGGCGGCCAGCGTGGCCGCCGCCACCAGCGGTTTTGCCCAGGAGTTCTTCTCCAAGCCCTCGAGCGTGCTGGGCCCCGCCCGGGGTAACCGGGTGGTAATCATCGGGGGGGGCTGGGGAGGTATCAGCACGGCTCGCCACCTGCGCCGCAAGAACCCCAACATCGAGGTGGTGCTGATCGAGAAGAACCCGGCCTTTATGTCCTGCCCCATGAGCAACCTCTACCTGGGCGGGGTAAAAGACCTGGACTTCATCGTCTTTGACTACGCCAACGTGGCCAAGGCCGGGGTGACCATCGTGAACGAGCGGGCTTTGGAGGTCAACCGGGCTGGCCGGTACGTGCGCACCACCAGCGGCATCATCTTTTACAACTACCTGGTGGTCTCCCCCGGTATCGACTACATGTACGAGGCCATCCAGGGCTATAGCGAGGTCAAACAGTTCCTGCCGGTAGGCTTCAAGCCCTGGGAGCACATCGCCCTCAAGCGGCAACTCGACCGCTTCGAGGGGGGCGACCTGATACTCGCTATTCCCCGCCCACCCTACCGCTGCCCCCCAGGCCCCTACGAGCGCGCGGCCATGCTGGCCTACTACCTCAAGACCAACCAGATCAAAGGCAAGGTCATCGTACTAGACGCCAACCCCGGCCCTGTCTCCAAGGGCCCCGGCTTCACCGCGGCCTACAACGACCTATACAAAGACTACATCCAGTACATCCCCCAGGCTGAGGTGACGGCCATCGACTACGCCAAGAAAACCGTCCAGACCTCTTTAGGCGAGTTTAAGTTCGACCTGGCCAACATCATCCCTCCCATGAAAGCCGGGGAGATTGTGCGCACTGCCGGCCTGGGCGACCGCTGGGCCAATGTGCGCCTGCCCACCTTCCTCTCCGAGCGGGACGACCGGGTTTATGTGATCGGCGACGTGATGGGCAACGTGCCCTATCCCAAGAGCGGGCAGGTGGCCTACAACGATGGCAAGATTGTAGCCGAGCACATCGCCCAGCGCATTGCCGGCAAACGCCTCGAGGAAATCCCCAACCCGCTGCCCGACAACATCTGCTACAGCTTCGTAAGCAATGAGGAATCCATCTGGGTCTCGCACAAACACAACTGGGACGAGGCGGCCCGGCAGGTACGGCAGCAGTCCACGGTAGACAATACCCGCTCCAAGCAAAATGGGGGCCTGGCCTTAGAGTGGGCCCGCGGCCTGTGGAGCGACATGTTCGGCCCTGAAAGCTAAAAACCTACGGGGGTGGGGCACCCCACCCCCCATCTTCCGCGCTGAAGGGCCTATGCAGGAGAACAACAAAGCATGAACCGCAGAAAACTACTTCAACTCCTCGGCAAGGGCATGACCGCGGGAGCCCTATTCAAGCTCTCGCCCGGAATGGCCCAGAGCAAGTTTCCCCCCGGGGCCACCGAGACCATGAAGGTACTGGGGGCCACCCTGCGGGAGTACGGCGAGCGCAGCGAGTTTGAAAAGGACGTGATCCGCTACATCTCGCCCAATCTGCGCAGCCGCCACACCGGGGCCAACTTCACCCCACTGGACAAGCTGGACGGGGTGATCACGCCCAGCTCGCTGCACTTCGAGCGGCACCATGGCGGTGTGCCCAACGTGAACCCTGCCGACTACCGGCTGGTTATCCACGGCATGGTCGAGCGCCCCCTGATGTTCACCCTGCAAGACCTCAAGCGCTTCCCTTCGGTCACCCGCACCTACTTCATCGAGTGTGCGGGCAACGGGCAAAACGGCTACCGCAACCCCCCCGATATGACCCTGACGGCCACCCGCAGCCGGGGGCTGATGTCCAATTCCTCCTGGACCGGGGTGCCGCTCTCGATTCTCTTGAAGGAGGCCGGCCTCAAGGAAGGGGCCCGCTGGCTGATTCCCGAGGGCCAGGATGCCGCGGCCTATACCCGCAGTCTGCCGCTGGAGAAGGCCCTCGAGGACGTGCTGGTGGCCTACGCCCAGAACGGCGAGGCCATCCGGCCCGAGCAGGGCTACCCGGTGCGGCTGGTGGTGCCGGGCTGGGAGGGCAGCATCCAGGTCAAATGGCTGCGCCGCATCCAGGTAACCGACACCCCGGTGATGAGCAAGGACGAGACCTCGGAGTACACCGATGTCATGAACAGCGGCAAAATCTGGGCTTTCACCTGGATTATGGACCCTCAGTCCATCATCACCTACCCTTCGGGCTTGCAGCAGATTGGCCGGGGCTTCCACGAGATTAGGGGTCTGGCCTGGAGCGGGCATGGGCGCATCCGCCGAGTGGACATCTCCGTGGACGGTGGGCAGACCTGGCGGGCGGCCACCCTCGAGCCCGCCCCTGAGGCGCTCTCGGCCGTACGCTTCAAGTACAACTGGGTCTGGGACGGGCGCGAGACGGTCATCATGAGCCGGGCCACCGACGAAAAAGGCAATGTCCAGCCCACTCAGGAGGAGTTTTTCGCCAAGTGGGCCCGCAACAACCGCTACCACTACAACGCCATTCAGGCCTGGCGCATCGGGGCCGACGGCAAGGTGGTCAACGGAGACAAAACCCTGGCCGGGGCCCCCTCCCGGCTTGGAGCAGTGGGCCGCGGGGGCTGCGGAGGTGAGTCGTGATGCGGCGCAAGTGGTTCTACCTGGCCCTTCTGGCCCTGGCCCTTCCGGCCCTGGTGCTGGCCCAGGGGCGCTACCAGATCGGCACTCCCCTGAGCGAGCAGGAGGTGCAGGAATGGAACATTCGGCCCTCCATCCTGGCCAACGGGGTGGGGCTACCCCCTGGCGAGGGTACCGTGGATGAGGGGGCCAAGGTCTATGCCACCCACTGCGCCGGTTGCCACGGTTCGACCGGCGAGGGTGGGGCCTTCACCCGGCTGGTCTCCGAGCCCTTTCCCATTACCAAGGATGTGGACTCGGTCGACTTTGCCATTGGCAACTATTGGCAGTATGCCACCACCCTCTTCGACTACACCCGGCGGGCCATGCCCTTTACCAACCCCGGTATCCTGAGCGATGATGAGGTGTACGCGGTGGTGGCCTATATGCTCTACCAAAACGGCATCATCGACGGGAGCGAGCCCATGAACGCCCAGACCCTACCCAAGGTAGAGATGCCGGCTCGGGCTCTGCTCGAGCTTGACCCCACCACGCAAAAGCGCTTCCCCTGGCTCAAGCTCCCCTGAGGTTATGGCATGGATCGTCGCAGCTTTCTAGACCTATTGGCCAAAGGTACTTCGCTGGGCTTGCTGCTCAAGCTGTCTCCTTTGGGGATGCTCGAGTTCGTTCGGGCCCAGAGCAGCCTTAATACTTTCCAAAAAGCCCTGCTGGTGGATAAGGCGGGTAATCCCCTCAAGCTGAGTAGCCTCGAGCCCCACCAGCCTTTCGTGTTTGCCTATCCCTTCGCTGCCACCCCCAACATCCTGGTCAATCTGGGAGTGGAACTTGCACCTGTGGAAGTCAAAATGCCCGACGGCAAAAACTACCGCTGGACGGGCGGGGTGGGCAAGAGCAAAAGTGTAGTGGCCTATACCAGCATCTGCCCCCACGCCTACAGCTACGCCTCGCCAAGCTTGGGGGCCATGGGCTACTACAAGCCCGAGGGCAACCGGGGGCCCCGGATGGTCTGCTGCGCCCACCTTTCGGCTTTCGACGTAAGCCGAGGTGGAGAGGTCAAGGGCGGCCCAGCCCCCCACGCCCTGGCCGCCGTGGCCCTGGAGTACGACGCCGCCAAAGACGAAGCCTACGCGGTGGGCTTTTTGGGTAACCCCCAGTTCGATGCCTTCTTCCGCGCCCAAAGCCAGGCCCTGCGCGATCTGTTCCGCACCACCGCCCGGGCCCGCGAGGAAGTAACCCAAGCCACCGTGATCCCCTACGCCGAACACACCAAAGCGCCCACCACCTGCCCTGTAGTGGGGTAATCCTATGCCCCTGAGCCTGCCCATCGCTTTCCTAGCGGGTGTTCTCTCCTTCCTTTCGCCCTGCGTGCTCCCCCTGGTGCCCACCTATCTGCTGTACCTGGGGGGGCAGCGGGGCCGCCCCCTACGCAACGCGGTTTTTTTCGTGCTGGGTTTTTCGGCTATCTTCTTCCTGCTGGGGCTGCCCTTTACCCTGCTGGGCGGGCTTTTGTTCGAGTACCGCGACCTGCTGGGACGGATTGGCGGTGGGGTCATGATTCTTCTGGGCCTGTACATGCTGGGCCTCAGGCCCAGGTGGGGGGTCAACCTGCGTTACGAAGGCCCTACTGACCGTCCCTGGGGGGCCTTCGTGCTGGGGGTGGTACTTGGCCTGGGCTGGACCCCCTGCATTGGCCCCATTCTGGGGGGTATCCTCACCCTGACCGCCACCGGTGGGGGGGTTCATCTGCTGGTAGCCTACATCCTGGGGCTGGCCGTTCCCTTTTTGCTGGTGGCCTTCTTTGCCGACAGGGCTCGAGCTTTTCTCAAACGCGCCGCTCGGCTTTCCCACGCTGTGGAGATCACTGCAGGGTTGGTGCTCATTGTAGTGGGCATCCTGTTGCTAACCGGCACCTATACCCAGCTCAACAGCTTCTTCCTCAAAATCACCCCCGAGTGGTTGCAAGAGCGGCTGTAACGCTGTGGGGAGGGGCCAGCGAAATGGGTAGACCGCCAGAGGGCAGCCTCACCAATTCCGAGGCCCTGGAGGGTGTTCTCCGCCGCCTGAAGCACATTGAGGGGCAAGGTTCGGGGTTTGCAGCGCATGGCCGAGGAAGGGCGCTCGTTTGGCGAGCTACTGGATCAGATTCAGGCTACCCGCAAGGCCCTGGACGCAGTGGCTGGCGTGGTGCTGGAGGAGTACCTAAGGGCCTGGGAGGCCCAGGCTGACGATGCCGAGATAGGCAAGCGACAGATTGCCCTCCTGCTGCGCAAAATCATCTAACAGGTCTACAGCAAAAAAGCCCACCCGTGGGGCAGGCTTCACTGTCGCAGGATTGACCTACTTCAGGCCGAGCTTGTTGCGGGCTTCTAGCACCTGGGCTGCGGTCATGGTCTTGGCCCGCTGCGCTTTGACCTCAGCAGCGGTGAAGGCCTGCTGCCCGGTGGGGAACTTATTGCCCCACTGGGTGGCGATGTGATTCAGTAGGGCGGCGATCTCTTCGTCTTTTAGACCAGCGTAAGCGGGCATCACCCCCTGGTACTTAGCCCCTTTGACAGCAATCTGCCCTTGCAGGCCGTACAGCAGCACCTGGATCAGGTACTCGCGTCCGCCCTTAGCGGCGAGAATCTCCGGCACGTGGCCCGCCAAAGGGGGGAAGACCCCAGGAATGCCCGCACCATTCGCCTGGTGGCAGCCCTGGCACTGGGCGTAAAGCGGGCTGGCCTGGGCCATGGCCTGCTGGGCACCAATGAAGAGGCCAAAAGCGAGGGTGAGCGCGGATAGGGTGGAAAGAAGCACTGGTTTTTTCAACGGTATCACCTCCAATTGATGGTACTCCTCGCCCGAAGCTCCGACAACTAGATGGGGGTTATTCTGGGGATAACTCGAGGTTATCCGTCAGAGATACCCTAGCCGCCGCAGTTCCTCCTCCACCGCGGCCAAGGCTTGCTGGTAAGCCTGGGCCAGGCTCACCCCCCGCAGCGTAGCCCCCGCCGCCGGCACATGCCCCCCACCCCCCAGCCTGACCGCCACCGCCTGGGCCGAGACCCCACCCCGGCTACGGATGCTGAGCTTGACCACTCCCTCCTCGCGCTCCCGTAGGAAAACGGCGATTTGCGAGCCTTCGGCATAGCGAATAAGGCCCACGAAGTCGTCGGAGTCTTCCACGCTGACCCCAGGAGGCATATGGGCCGTCACTAAAAGGCCGCCAAAGTGGAACTCCACTGTGGAGAGAACGGCCCCCATAGCCTTGTAGTAGCCGGGAGGCCGCCACTGGAGACGGTCGGTGAGTTCGGCCAGGTGTACCCCGTACCCTACCAGCTCGGCCGCGGTGCGCAGCACCTCAGGGGTGGTGTTGGAAAAGCGAAAATTGCCGGTATCGGTGATCAGACCGGTAAGCACGGGCGTGGCGATATCGCTGGTCCAGGGAACCTGCAGCGCATCAATCAGGTCCTTGACGATCTGGGCAGTGGCGGCCTTGGAGGGGTCTACCAGCGCCAGGTAGCCAAAGCGGGGGTTGGTTCCGTGGTGATCGATGTTGATGACGAAGCCCTCTACGGGCGCCCCGGCCACCCGGCCCGGTTCGGCAGAGTCCAGCACCACCAAGGTAGCTCCGCCGGGCAGGTGCTCGAGCGGATCGGCGTACTCGTCTTCTCGAGCCAAAAAGCGCAGGTAGCGCGGCGGCTCGGCAATCCAGTACGCGTCCTTGCCCAAGGCCCGGAGGGCTCGAGCCAACCCTAGCGAGGAACCGATGGCATCGCCGTCGGGGTCTACATGGCTGACGACAACGATGGGGCCCTCGAGTTCGCGCAAAATACCGGCTATAGTGCGCAGCTTCTCCCAGTAGCGGGGCTCTGGAGCGTTATGTACGGCATCCATACCGACCCAACTATACCGCAGCCTTGCGAAGGCCGCCCAAGCAGGCCCCGCGATATAATCCCGCTTGGTTATGGAACGGCTCATCCCCCCCACGCGATCCTTGCGGGGCACCTTGCGCGTCCCTGGCGATAAATCGGTCACCCACCGGGGCCTGATTCTGGCCTCCTTGGCCCAGGGCGAGAGCACCCTCTACTACCCGCTCAAAGCCGGCGACACCCTCTCCACCGCCCAGGCCATGCGCCAGCTGGGGGCCGAGATCAGCGAGCAGGGCGAGCATTTTCACATCCGCGGGGTGGGGCTGCGGCTGAAGGAACCCGGCGATGTGCTGGACTGCGGCAACGCCGGCACCCTGATCCGCCTGCTGGCCGGGGTACTGGCCGGGCAGGAGATGTTCGCCGTGCTAAGCGGTGATGCTTCGCTGCGCCGGCGTCCCATGGGCCGGGTTACCACCCCCTTGCGCCAGATGGGGGCCCGCATCGAGGGGCGGGATAATGGCCGGCTGGCTCCCCTGGCCATCCGCGGGGGTGGGCTGAGCGGCATTCACTACGAGCTACCGGTAGCCAGCGCCCAGGTCAAAAGCGCGGTGCTGCTGGCGGGTTTGTTCGCCGATGAAGACACCGAGGTAGTGGAACCAGCCCCTACCCGCGACCACACCGAGCGGGCCTTCCGCCACTATGGCCTACCCCTCGAGGTCGAGGGCAACCTGGTTCGCACCCGCCGGGCCGACCCTTTCTCGGCTCGCGACCTGGTGGTACCAGGGGATATCAGTAGCGCGGCCTTCTTCCTCGTGGCCGCCCTCATCACCCCCGACTCGGAGGTCACCTTAGAGGGGGTGGGACTGAACCCCACGCGTACTGGGCTACTCACGGTGCTCAAAGAGATGGGGGCCGACCTCGAGTGGGCCGTTACCGAAGGGCAGGCCAGCGAACCGGTGGGTTGGATTCGGGCCCGCTCCTCGGCGCTCAAAGGGGTATCGGTCGACCCCCGGCTGATCCCGCTGATGGTGGACGAGGTGCCGGTGCTGGCCGCAGCGGCGGCCTGGGCCGAGGGGCAGACCTACATCCCCAACTTAGAAGAACTCCGGGTCAAGGAGTCCGACCGGCTCACCGCCATCGCGCAAAACCTGCAAAACCTGGGGGTGCGGGTGGAGGCCGGCCCGGACTGGCTGCGCATCTGGGGGGGAGGAGCCTCGCCAGGGGTTGTGCAGCCTTTCCACGACCACCGCATCGCCATGGCTTTTGCGGTCTGTGGCCTGCCCTGCGGGGTGCGGGTGCTCGAGGCTGAATGGGCTAGCATCAGCTTCCCTAGCTTCTGGGAGGACCTGGCGCAACTCGCTCAAACCCCCTAGCCCCCTCACCCTTGGCCCTTGTATGGACCCTATCATCACCATAGACGGCCCCTCGGCCTCAGGCAAAACCAGCGTGGCCCGGAGGGTAGCCCAGCGCCTGGGTATTCCCTATATCTCCAGCGGCCTATTGTACCGGGCCGTGGCGCTATTGGGCCTGCGCCAGATGGTTTCCGCAGAGGAGATAGAAAACCATCTGGAAAAGCACCTTCTGACCCTCGAGCCTACCACCCAGAGCAACCGCGTACTGCTCGATGGGGAGGATGTCACTGAGGCTTTGCACAGCCTCGAGGTCGACCGCGTGGTCTCGGCGGTGGCGAAGCGCCCAAGGATTCGCGCTTACGTCAACCAGGTGCTGCGCCGTATCCCCCCACCCTTTGTGGTAGATGGGCGGGACATGGGCCGCACGGTATTCCCTCAGGCTCAGCACAAGTTCTACCTTACCGCTCGCCCCGAGGTGCGGGCCCAGCGCCGCATGCCCGAGCGCAATGTAGCTTTGGATACCGTGCTGGCCGAGATCATCCGGCGCGACCAGGCCGATCAGCAACAAAGCCTCCCGGCAGACGACGCCATTGTGCTCGACACCAGCACGCTCGAGCTGGAAGAAGTGGTTGAGGCTGTGTTAGCGCACATCAGGGCCAGGAATGGCTTGAGCGAAGCACCCACACCGCCAGCATAGACCCCTCTTTGGAAGAGGGGCCTATCAGCTACCCTTCAAAGCCCAGCAGTACCGGCTCTTCCAAGAGCTCCGCCACAAAACGGCAGAAGCGCGCTGCATCCGCACCGTCAATCAGACGGTGGTCGTAGGAGAGAGAGAAGGGCATGATGTTGCGCGGCTCAAAAGCGCCTTTATCGGGGTTCCACACCGGCTCTATACCGCTGCGCGAAACCCCCAGGATAGCCACCTCGGGCCAGTTGACGATTGGGGTGAAGCCCACCCCGCCAATACCCCCCAGGTTGGAGAGGGTAAAGCTAGCCCCTTGCATCTCCTCCGGGGCGAGCTTGCGCTCCCGCGCCTTGGCTGCCACCTCGGCCAGCTCGGCGGCCAGGGCAAACACCCCCTTTCTGTCCACATCGCGAATAACCGGCACCAAAAGGCCAGTAGGCGTATCCACCGCCACCCCGATGTGGATGTAGTCTTTGTAGATAATCTCGTTGCTGGCAGTGTCAATGGAGGCGTTGAACTTGGGGAAGCGTCGCAGGGCCGCCGCGGCTATCTTGAGCAAAATAGCGGTCATGGTCAGCTTGGCCCCCTGCTTCTCGGCCCTGGGGCTGAGTTTTTTGCGCAAAGCCTCCACCTCGGTGATATCGGCCTTGTCGAAATGGGTCACCATGGGAATGGTGCTCCAAGCCTGGGCCATGCTGCGCACCGTGGCCCGGCGAACCCCCGACATGGCCTCACGGCGCACCGGGCCAAACTTGCTGAAATCGGGCAGGGCTGGGATGGCTGGACTGGGGGTCGGGGCTCCTTGGGGTACAGCGCCCGAGGCGTAACGGCGCACATCCTGCTCCGAGATGCGATACGCCGGGCCACTGCCCAGCACTTCGCGCAGGTTGACCCCCATCTCGCGGGCCAGGCGCCGCACACTGGGAGCCGCCGGAATCAGGCGGCGCTCCCCAGCAGGGGCGGGAGAGGGGGGCGTTGGCCTGGTTGGGGTGGCTGCGGGGGCTGGGCTCGAGGGGGCGGGGGCTTCCTCTGGCTTAGCCGGGGCCGGAGCAGGGGCGGAGACCTTCGTGGCAGCCTCGCCTAAAAGGGCGATCACCTGCCCACTTTTCACTTCGTCGCCGGGTTTGACCATCACCTTGGTGACCGTGCCCCCCTCGGAGGCCGGGGCCTCCATCACCGCTTTGTCGGTCTCGAGTTCCAGCACCGGCTGCCCAGCGGCAACCGTGTCGCCTTCCTTAATCAGTACCCCCACCACCACCGCGGAGGTCACGTTGTCGCCTAGATCGGGTAGTTTGAGTTCAGCCATACTATGCACCTCGACGTGTTCTGTCAGCGCTTGTGCGGGGGTTCTGGATGGGGCTTTAGGCCCAGCTTTTGAATGGCCTCCTGGAGGGTATTGAGGTTGATCTTGCCCTCACCGCGCAGCGCCGCCAATGCCGCCACCACCACATGCTTGGCATCCACCTCGAAAAATTCGCGCAGCGCCTCGCGGGTATCGCTGCGCCCGAAGCCATCGGTGCCCAGGCTGTGGATGGGCCGGTTGAGGTAACCCGAGAGGACATCGGGCAGCACCTTCATATAGTCTGAGGCCGCCACAATAGGCCCCTCGGTGGGGTTGAGGCACTGGGCCGCGTAGCACAGCCGGGCCTTGCTGCCAGGGTTCAGGCGGTTGTGGCGGGCAGTCTCGATGGCATCGTAGTAGAGGGCCTTGTAGCTGGTCACGCTCCAAACATCGGCAGCCACCCCGTAGGCCTCGAGCATCCCTGCGGCCTTGATGACCTCGTTTAGGATAGTCCCACTGCCCAAAAGCTGCACCCGGGCCTTGGGCTTTTTCAGCTCGCTCTTCTTGAAAAGGTAGAGGCCTTTCAAAATGCCCTGGCGGGTCTCCTCGCGTGGCTCAGGCATGGGGGGCTGGGGGTAGTTCTCGTTCATCAGCGTGATGTAATAGAAGATGTCCTCCCCATCTTGGTACATGCGCTTCATCCCGTCTTGCAAGATAACCGCCAGCTCGTAGGCAAAAGCCGGGTCATAGGCCAGCAGGTTAGGCACGGGCAGGGCCAACACATGGGAGTGGCCGTCCTGATGCTGTAGCCCTTCCCCATTCAGGGTCGTGCGCCCTGCCGTAGCCCCCAACAGGAAGCCTTTGGCCCGTTGGTCGCCGGCAGCCCAGACGAAATCCCCCACCCGTTGCAGGCCAAACATCGAGTAGTAGATGTAAAAAGGAATGGTGGGGATGCCGTAATGGGCATAAGCAGTGCCCGCAGCGATAAAGCTGCACATGGCCCCGGCCTCGTTGATGCCTTCTTGCAAAAGCTGGCCGGTCTGGGACTCGCGGTAGACTGTCACGGTTCCAGCGTCTACCGGGATGTAAAGCTGTCCCTTAGGCGAGTAGATGCCCACCGAGGCAATCACCCCTTCCATGCCGAAGGTGCGGGCCTCATCCGGTACGATCGGCACGATGTACTTGCCCACCTCAGGGTGGCGCACCAGCTTGGTCAGCATGCGCACGAAGGCCATGGTGGTGGAAATCTCCCGCCCACCCGAACCGGCCAAAAACTCCTCGAAAAAAGCCAGATCGGGGGTCTGGATGCGGTACTCGGGCACCCGCCGGGTAGGAATCAGGCCCCCCAAAGCCTGCCGACGCTCCAGCACGTAGCGCACCTCGGGCGAGTCAGGCCCGGGGTGGTAAAAGGGGGTTTTCTCCAGGTCCTCGTCGGGGATGGGGATGCCCAGGAAGTCGCGGGCCTCGCGCAGATCCTCCAGGGTGAGCTTCTTGACCTGGTGGGCCACGTTCTTGGCCTGGGCCGTCGGCCCCAGACCGTAGCCCTTAACGGTGCGGGCAATGATGACCGTGGGGGAGCCGCGGTGTTCCATGGCGGCCTTAAAGGCAGCGTATATCTTCTGGTTGTCATGCCCACCCCGCGAGAGGGCCAACCGATCCAAGTCCTCGTCACTCATCCCCTCGATGAGCTTTTGCAGGGCCGGGGTGTTGAAAAAGTGCTCGCGTAGCTCCTTGGCCCCATAGGCTGCATAGCGCTGGCTTTCGCCATCCACCAATTGCTCCATGCGCTCGAGCAGTACCCCTTCGCTATCGCGGGCAAATAGCTCATCCCAGGCACTGCCCCAGATCACCTTGATCACGTTCCAGCCATTGCCGCGATAAACGCTTTCCAGCTCCTGGATCACCTTGGAGTTGCCCCGCACCGGCCCGTCCAGGCGCTGCAGGTTGGCGTTGATGACGAAGACCAGGTTGTCGAGTTCCTCATAAGCGGCCACCCGCAGACCCCCCAGGGTTTCGACCTCGTCTTGCTCGCCGTCGCCCAAGAAAGCCCAGACCTTGGCGTTGGTCTTGGGTTTGAGGCCCCGATCCTCCAGATAGCGCATGAAACGGGCCTGGTAAATGGCTTGCAAAGGCCCCAGGCCCATCGAGACGGTGGGAAACTCCCAGTAGTCGGGCATCAGCCAGGGGTGGGGGTAGCTGGAAAGCCCCCGCCCTGGCCCGCTTAGAAGCTCGCGGCGAAACTTACCCAGGTCCTCTTCGGAAAGCCGACCCTCCAGGAAGCTGCGGGCATAAACCCCCGGCGACATATGCCCTTGGTAGAAAACCAGGTCGCGATCGGGGGAGTCGTGGCCGCGGAAGAAGTGGTTGAAGCCCATCTCCATGAGCTCGGCGATACTGGCATAGGTGGAGATGTGCCCCCCGATGCCCTCGGCCTTTTTGTTGGCCTGCTGCACGATGGCGATGGTGTTCCAGCGCAGGATGTTGGCAATGCGTCGCTCGAGCTCGAGGTCGCCCGGGTAAGGCGGCTGGTGCTCGAGGGAGATGGTGTTGACGTAGGGGGTGTTGACCTTGTCGTGGATGACCACGCCCTGGCGGTAGGCGTAGTTCTCCAACATCTCCATGAGCTGGGCTACCCGGTCGCGCCCAGCACTGCGCAGCACGTACTCGAGGCTCTCCTGCCACTCCCGGTTCTCCAGATCCTCTAAGCGGAGTTGCTCCTCGGCAGAAAGCCCAGCGCGGGCGGCTATCAGTTCGCGGTCTTCTACCATATGCGGCTCCCTATCTAAAACCAGACTCCTTGCTGAGGCGCCGATCCCCCTCGACGCCTGACTTTGTTTCCGAAGTTACATTACAGCAGATATTCCTGAGGAAAAACGTAAGGGAATCCGTTTTTTACAGCACATAAAAAACTTTTATCAAATGACAAAATCGGGCAACCCCAAGCCCGCCCCTGCAGGCAAAACGAGTTTTTCGGTGAACCAGATGGCTCGGTACAACACCAGGCCCGCAGTCTATGCTTCCAAACCCAGCAAGGTGCGCACCTCTTGCGGCGTATACCCGCTCTTGGCGGGAATGCGAAGCAAGCGCAGGCCCGCTGAGCGAAGGGCCTCATCCACGAAGCCATCCCGCTCCTTACGCTCTTGCAGGATGTGGGAAGCGTCGTCCAGTTCAATGGCACAGACCACCTCGAAGGTAGCCGGCTTGACCAACACGAAATCCACGTGTTTTTAGGCGATGCGATTGAAGGCCCTACACCAGTCTGAGCGAGACAAGCCTGAGGCTGGCTGAATAAGGTCGGCCAAGCGCACCTTGACTTGAACCCGGTAAGCCTCCCCCACCACCCGCTGTAACAGGCCGTAAAAGGAGCGTTCGGCAGGGCTGAGCAAGGTTGGCTTTTTGCGGTAGGGGATGGGGGCCCTATCGGCTTCTGCCAGACGCCCCTTCTCCAAAGCGACTGCCAAGGCCACCAAACCTAAAAAGCCGAGAAGCAACCAAAGCAGTTCCACCAGGCCAGTCTAAAAGCCTAGGCCAAAGCAGGCGGTGAAGTATGCCCAAACAAGGCAAACCAGGATCAGGGGCCAAGCTTGCGCTTGAGGTAAAGAAGCAAGTCCTCGAGGGCCTGGCGCAGCGCCCGCTGCTCGCGCAGAATGGCCTCGATGCGGTCTTCCGGGGTGGCCAGGGTGAGGGTCTTGAAAATCATGTGGGTGTTGCCACAGCGCGGACAGGGAACCGTCGGGGGGGCGCTCGAGGGCCCGTAGAACACCCGGGTGTTGTCGCGAGTACAGAGCATGTATTTGGCCCCTGCCGCCTCGCCACGCCGGATGGCCTCGGCCAGCTCCCGGGCCTCCTCGGGGGCAAACCCTAGGAAAAAGTCCCCCCCCACCTCCTCGATGGCCGGCAGGGCCTCGCGAGTAGCGGTCAGATCGGATTTCAGGCCGTGGGGCGCGGTCCAGGAGATGCCGTTCCACTTGAAGTGGCGCAGATGGCGCTTGCGCTGCTTGTCCTCGATTTCGACAATCAGGGTGACCTCAGGGTCTTTGGGGTAGTAGTACAAACGCACCGCGGCCACCCCCGATAGGGCTGGCTCAGGCGGCATGGTGTAGGAGAGCGGGCCATCGGTCTTGATGCGGCTGTTGTAGCCCACCAGGTTTTGCAAGTCGTAGAGGGTGAGGCCAGGGTGCTCGAAATCGCCCTCCAGGAAAGCCCGTACCTTGGCAAAGGCCTGCTCGAGGCCCACATCCACCATAGCCAAAGTCTACCACTCCCACCGAAAAAGCTGGCAGGCCTCGTCTCGTATAATGTCTTTCCGTGTTGATTCGCGCCGGCGAGGCCCCGTTTCCCCTGCCCCAGCAGCCCCAAGTTCTGGAGATAGGCTTTGGCGATGGACGTTTTACCGCCCAGATAGCCCGCCTCCACCCCGAGTGGCCAATTCTGGGGGTGGAGAAATCGGCAGGCTCGGTGGCCCGGGCCTTGGGCCGCTTCCGCCGTGAGGGAATTCAAAACGTCTGGGTCTACCATGGCCAGGCCACTTTTGCCTTGCGTAACCTGGTAGCCCCGCGCAGCCTACACAAAGTCTACGTTAACTTCCCTGACCCCTGGCCCAAGGCCAAACACGAGGAAAACCGCCTGCTCCAACGGGGCTTTTTCCAGCGCCTTTCCACCCGCTTGGCCGAAGGGGGAACCCTTTTGCTGACCACCGACCACGAAGAGTATTGGCACTTTGCCCAGGCTGAAGCCCAGGCCAGCGGGCTCTTCGCCATCGAAACCCCCCCTCCCCCCGAGTTCCACCTGACCACCAAGTACGCCCTCAAGTGGCGCACCCAGGGACGCCGCTTCTACCACGCGGTTTTTCAAAAAATCGCCGAGGACCCCACCCCCTGGCCCCCCCTGCAGAGGTATCCTATGCCCCATGCCATCCTCTCCGGTTCACTACCCAAACTAGAAGCTTTCGAAAAAACCGTGGTTCGTTTCCCCAGCGGTACGGCAGTGCTGCTCGAGGCAACCCAGGCCCTCAGCCCTGAAGGGGGGTACTACTTCCACACCCACCTCGAGGAAGAGGATCTGGTGCAAGACCTGCTTCTGGAGGCCCGCCCCAGCACCCATGGCCTCTACGTGGGCCTCAGCCGCTTTGGAGCTCCTCTCAGCACCGCCGGGGTGCGGGCTGCGGTGGCATGGCTGGTTGGCTTCTTTGAGGCCCAGGGGCTCCAGGTAAAACAACGTTCGTACTAAGCAAACTACAAGCGCTTTAGGGGATAGTTTGACCAGCAAACTGATGGAACAGAACAAATCCCAGCAAACCGAACCACAGTAGAAGCAAAATGACGTTGCCCCAGCGCTGCCAGAAGCTGGGGGGTTTTTGCGGCTCAGCGATCTGGGTGGAAAGCACTTCCGGGTCGGTGCCGCTTTGCAGGCGTACTGGCTGGCCACCGCTGGCCTCCAGGGGCAGGGCGTAGGGCCGGGTGTTCTGCGGTACCTGGCTGCCAATCGTGACCACGACTGCGCTGATGTTGTCGGGCCCCCCCCAGTCATTGGCCAGCCTGATGAGCTTGGCCACCGCTGGCTCGGGGGGGTTGGTTAGGATAATTTCCGCCAGCACCCGGTCCTCCAGCACCCCGCTGAGGCCATCTGAGCAAAGCAAGAACACATCCCCCGGCTGAACCTTAAGGCCCACCAGGTCCACCCGTGCGCTAGGAAACGAGCCTAGGGCATTGGTAATCACGTTGCGCCAGCGGTGGTGGCGGGCCTCTTCCTCGGTGAGCAGGCCCTGGCGCACCCGGTCGGCGACCCAGGAATGGTCCTGGGTGAGTTGAACCAGTTCGCCGTCGCGCAGCAGGTAGGCCCTCGAGTCGCCCACGTGGGCAATTAGAGCATACGGTAGATCCAGCCACAGCGCGGTACAGGTGGTGCCCATTCCGCGCGACTCCGGCTTCTGCCCGGCCAGGTAGATGGCCTCGTTGGCCGCCTCATAGGCTTCCAAGAGCCCCTGGGGTGAGGGCTCGCTGCGCCTGAGCAGATCGACAATCTGCGCCACCGCCATCTGCGAGGCTACTTCACCGGTTCGGTGCCCCCCCATGCCATCGGCCACGATAAAGATGCCACCGTAGCCGGTAATCAACTGGCTAACCGCATCCTCGTTGAGGGCCCGTTTGCGGCCCGGGTCGGTCATGGCCGCGGCGAAAACCATGGGGAGGCTTTCGGAGCCTGGCATATAGAGGGCATTATAGGCCACATCCTGAGAACCGGGGGCCAAAAATCACCCAAGGATCTACGCCCTCTTGTCTCATCATCCACCTCATGGCTTTTGCCTTAGCCTGAAGAGGTGAGGCCATTCCATCTCTACCTCCCTCGAGGCCCCCTGGGGGTACTTTTGCTCATCCTGGCCGGCAGCGTGGGCCTGTTTTTGGTGTTCTGGCTCATTGCTACTCTATGGGTGCTGGCGGTTGGCGCAGGGCTGGTTGGTGCCCTAGCTTACAGCTGGCGACGCCTGGAGGCACGCCTTCGCCCCAGGCGCTGGCGCAGGCTGCCCCAACGCCTACGGCGCTGGGATGACTAGTTCATAACCCAGACAAAGCCCCCCGAAGGGGGCCTCGCTTTGGCTTTCGATCCCGTATTTACGCTAAAACCTTCACCACCGGCTGCAAGGTAAGTACCCTGTTAGGGCCCCCACCGTGAGAAATCACGGTGGGGTGATATTAGCGAGCAGGCGAAAGCTCGAGGCGTACCTGCTGCACCCGGCCTGGCTCCACCCGCACCTCGCGGAAGGCCACCCGGTAGCCCGGCGCTAGGGCCACTACCTGCACAACCCGGCCCTCCAGGTTCTCCAAGCGCAGAAAACCGCCGCGGCTCTGGCCCACCTCCCGGCCATCCAGGAAAATTCGCGCTTCTACGTTGGTGAAAACCTCCAATGAGCCCCGCAGAGCCTGCAGGCTGGCGCTCACCGGCACGGTCTGGCCGTTGCCCACCCCCACCGTGGTACGGAAGTTCTGGTAGCCCTCTAAGCGCAGCTCCAGCTCATAGCGGCCTGGCGGCACGCTCAGGCTGAGGGGGGTGTTGCCCACCCCACGCCCGTTTAGGAACACCTGGGCCCCAGAGGGGCTGGAGCTAATCTGCAACACACCGTTCTGCACCACCGGGGCCAGGGTGGCATTGACCACGGTGGTCTCGCCGGGGCGTACCTGCACCGTGGTACGGAAGGTTTGGTAGCCGCCCAGGCGCAGCTCGAGGTCTACCCGGCCCGGGCGCAGCACCAGGTTGAGGGGGGTATTCCCCACAACCCGCCCCTCCAGAAGTACCTGAGCCCCGCTGGGAGTGGAGTTCACGCTCAGGGTACCGGTGCCTGGCTGGGGCTGAGGCTGGGGAGCAGGTGTCACTGCAGCCCGGCCCACCACGAAGAAGGCCACGTCGGAAACCCAGTCCTGCTGGGGCAGTGGGCTAACCACAATCGAAAGGGCCCGGGCCAGAGTATCGGCTCCCCGGAGACTCACCCGCCCGGTCTGGATATCGGCAATCTGAGCCAGGGAAAGCGGCTGACGGCTGGCCACGGCCAGTACCCGGTCCTGCCCTTCCGGGCCACCGACCTCGAGGGCATAACGTGCCCCACTGGCCGGAGGGAAGGTGCGCACCTCGCCCGCAGCAAGCCGGTTGTTCTGGTCGAATGCATTGGGCAAAATCAGACCGATTTCGCCAGTGGACTTGACGCTAAACAAGTACACATAGGCCTCTTGGTTGACCTGCACTGAGACCTGGATGCGCTCGCCAATCTGGTAGACCGGGTTGCCGGTCTTGCCTGGGTCCTTGTTGACCCAGACCCGCACCTGTAGGTCGGTGGGCACCGGATTGACGATGATGCCCTGGGGGCTTAGCTCAGGTGCAGCCAAGGCTACGCTCGACAGCAGGAGTCCAATAGTTGTGGTTGAGAACGCTCGCTTCATACCTTCCTCCTCACCCCCAGGGTAGGTTAACCCGTTCTGGAGAGGTGAGAGGCCATTCAGCCAAAGTTAACCTTGGCCTTGAGCCTGTCTTTATACACCCGCCGCCCTGAAAGCGGCGCTTACCAGCCCTTTAGCCTCGTGCAAGACCTGCTTGAGGTGCTCCGGCCCCTTGAAACTTTCTGCGTAAATCTTGTACACCTCCTCGGTCCCAGAGGGACGGGCGGCAAACCAAGCGCTCTCGGTCACCACCTTCAAGCCCCCAATAGGCTCACCGTTGCCTGGGGCGCGGGTCAGCTTAGCCAGGATGGGCTCGCCCGCCAGATGGGTAGCCGTGACCATCTCGGGCGAGAGGTTGGCCAGCACCTTTTTCTGGGCACTGTTGGCCTGAGCATCCAGGCGGCTATAGGCCGGGGCCCCAAAACGCGCTTCCAGTTCGCGGTAGTGCTGGCTGGGCGATTGGCCCGTGCAGGCCAGAATCTCGGCGGCCAGCAAACCCAAAATGATTCCGTCCTTATCGGTGCTCCAGACCGTGCCGTCCATGCGCAGGAAAGAGGCCCCGGCGCTTTCCTCTCCGGCAAAACCTAGGCTTCCTTGCCATAGCCCCTCCACAAAGTACTTGAACCCTACGGGCACCTCCACCAAACGGCGGCCCAGGTGGGCTGCCACCCGGTCGATCATGCTGCTGCTGACCAGGGTTTTGCCCACCCCCAGTTCTGAAGGCCATTGGGGCCGGTGCTGGTAAAGGTAGAAGACCGCCACCGCCAGGTAGTGGTTGGGGTTCATCAGCCCATCAGGGGTTACAATGCCGTGTCGGTCGGCGTCGGGGTCGTTGCCAATGGCAATGTCGAAGCGCTCCTTTAGCCCGATCAGCGAGGCCATGGCGTAGGGGGAGGAGCAGTCCATGCGAATCTTCCCGTCTTTGTCCAGGGTCATGAAGGCAAACCGGGGGTCTATCTGCTCGTTAACCACGGTCAGGCCTAGGCCATACACCTCGGCGATGCGCTGCCACACCGCCAGCGAGGCCCCGCCCAACGGGTCAACCCCAATGCGCACCCCTGCGGCCCGGATGGCCTTTATATCCACGACGCTTTCCAACTGGCCAACATAGGGGGTGATGAAGTCAAATGGACGCACAACCTGCAAGGCCCGCGGCATCGGCCAGCGCTTCACCTCCAGGCCCTCGAGGAGAATCTGGTTGGCCCGGGCCTGGATGGCCTGGGTCACTCCGGTATCGGCGGGCCCTCCGCTGGGCGGGTTGTACTTGAAGCCTCCGTCCTGGGGGGGGTTGTGGCTGGGGGTGATGACGATGCCATCGGCCAACCCACTTACCCGGCCCCGGTTGTACTCCAGGATGGCATGGGAGACCAAGGGCGTTGGGGTATAGCCTCGCTCCTGATCTACCCATACCTCTACCCCGTTGGCGGTGAGCACCTCTACCGCGCTGATCCAGGCTGCCTCCGAGAGGGCATGGGTGTCCATCCCTAGGAACAAGGGGCCATTGATGCCTTGTTTGGCGCGGTACTCCGCCACCGCCTGGGCGATGGCCAGGATATGGGCCTCGTTGAAGCTGCCAGAGAGCGAGGTGCCCCGGTGGCCGCTGGTGCCGAAGGCCACCTGTTGGGCCGGGTCCTGGGGGTCGGGCCTTAGGGTATAGTAGCTGCTGACCAGCCGGGGGACGTTCTCCAAAAAACGCTGCGGTGCTGGCTGGCCTGCCAAGGGGTGTAGCGCCATGCTAGGAGTCTATTCCAGGGCCACAATTCAAGGCAACGTGGCCCGGCCGGAGGGTGCCTTATGCTAGGGGCATGGCCGATGCCGGTCTTCCCCTGACCCTCTGGCTGCATCACCTGGAAAAGCACCTGCCCATAGCCCGCCAAGGCCAGGACCCCGAGGGGGTTCATCAGGTGCGGGTGGCCGGGCGGCGGCTGCGGGTCTGGCTCGAGCTGGCCGGGCTACGGGTTTTGCAAGACGACCTGGCCTGGCTGGTGCGGGGGGCAGGCCGGGTGCGCGACCTCGAGGTTCTGCTGCAACACCTGGACCTGCCTTCCTCCTTTCAGCACTGGGTCCAGGGCCAGCTAACGCAGGCCCGTCAGACCCTTACTCCCATGCTGGACTCCCCTCGCTTGGCCGGCCTACTGGAGGCCCTGAGCGTGCTGCCCCCCCTGGAACGCCCGGTGGCCCAGGCCCGGCTGGAACGCCTCGCGCAGAGGGTTGAGCGCCGTGCTAGGGCTTGGGAACAAGAACAGGAGCTGGAAAGCCTCCACGCCTTGCGCCGGGCTTTGCGACGGCTGCGCTACGCCCGAGAGTGGCTCGAGCTGGAAACTAAGGCCATCAAAGCGCTACAGGAGAGCTTTGGCCAAGTGGGCGACCTGGCCTTCACCCTGGCCTACCTGCAGGCCTTCGAGGCCGAGGGGGGCCGGGCATCGCGCTACCAGCAGCAGCTAAAGGCCAGGCTAACCCTGGCTTTAGAGGAGGCCCAGCGCCTTTGGCACAAACAAAAACACCAGCTAGGCCCCCCAGGCCGGGGGTAGCTCCCGGCCCAAAGACCAAGCAATAAGTCCTTACTTCTTTCGGGGGCGGTACTTACCGTACGAGCCCCGGAAAATCTTGCCCCGACGGGTACGACGATCCCCTTTGCCCATGCTCGCCTCCTAGACTTTAGCGCCTTGCAAAAGCTGGTGCACCTTGCTCATCAAGCGGGACTTGCGACGGCTGGCCGCGTTCTTGTGCAGGGTAGAGCCTTTGGCGGCTTTGTCGATCAGGCTCTCGGCATAGCGCATCACCCGGATGGCCTCACTGGCGTTGCCTTCCTTGGCCAAGGCTACCGCCTTCTTGCTGACGGTCTTGATGGCCGACATCTTGGCCTTGTTGCGAGCGCGCCGCTTCAGCGACTGGCGATGGCGCTTCATGGCCGAAGGGTTGCGAGCGGTTTTTTTCTGTGCCATAGTTCTCCGAACTTGCCAAATTTAGGGCTGCAACAAACCACGGCAGCCTCGAGGCAAACCGCCCACAAGTCTAGCACACTCCTGGGGCCTATGCCTAGAGGTCAGAACTCGTTGCGCGCCGCCACCCAGTCCATGCGTACTTGACCCCTGGCCTCCTCGAAACGGAAGATGACCTCGTAAAGGCTGGCGTCTACCGGCTGGCGAATCTCCTCAGCAAAACGGCCCTGGTAACGCTTAACCAGGCCCGGCCCGCTCTGGCCCGAACGGCGTATCTCCACCTCGAGACCTCCCTTGCGCAGCTCCCCATCCACAACCACCTTGATGAAAGGCCGCGTCCCCGTGGCGCGCACCTGGTTGCGCAGCTCACCGCTGTAGTTCCAGTAGTACACGGGCGTAAAAGGGGCATACCCCACCGCCAGGCCGAAACGCTCGGCATAAAAGTAGACCCCTGCGGCGATTAATGCCAAGAACAGAAGGCTTCGCACCCTTCCAGTATAGAGCCTGATTGGGGTAAGCCGCCAAACCCATTCCAAGGCCAGACGGGGCAGGCCTTGACGCTGCTACCCATTCCCGGGTAGGATCAAGGCGATCGGCTAGGGGTGCCCCAATGGAGGGGCTGAGAGCTGGGTCCTTCCCAGCAACCCTTGGAACCTGATCCGGGTAATGCCGGCGGAGGGAAGC
>FWWL01003451.1_pt1 | contig 28746 bp, 18 predicted proteins | sample 2228331 | NCBI WGS metagenome assembly FWWL01 (sample SAMEA103939775, study PRJEB20133) | metagenome
TCAATAAGATGTTCCTTAATCTCATCCTTTGCCTTACCTTGCAGGTCAATCTCTATGTCAAATCTTGCTTTTATTTGTTCTGAAAGTTTGTCAATACCATCTTCTTCTTGGGATAAATAAAATTCTACAAGCTCATCAATCTCTGTTTCAAGAAATTCAAAAACCCTTTCCTTTAAGGACTTGCTTTCAAGAACCTCTCTACGGAATGAGTAAATTGTTTTTCTATGAATATTCATGACATCGTCATATTTGAGAAGATATTTTCTTATTTCAAAGTTATGGGCCTCAACTCTTTTCTGGGCATTTTCAATTGCCCTTGAAACCATTTTGTTTTCAAGTGGTGAGTTATCGTCAATTCTTAAAAACTGCATTACCTTTTGAAGCCTTTCACCACCAAAGAGCTTGATAAGCTCATCTTCAAGGGAAACATAAAATCTTGATGAACCAGGATCTCCTTGCCTTCCTGCCCTACCCCTTAACTGGTTATCAATTCTACGGGACTCATGCCTTTCTGTGCCTATGACATGCAGTCCTCCGAGAGCTATAACTTTTTCGTTTTCTTTTGCGCATATTTCCTTAGCTTTTTGAAATGCCTGCTTGTATTCTTCTTCAGTGTATTCTTTTCCAGCAAGAAATTGTCTTGCGAGAAATTCAGGATTTCCACCAAGAATTATATCTACTCCTCTTCCAGCCATGTTTGTAGCTATTGTGACAGCACCCACTCTTCCTGCCTGAGCAATAATCTCTGCTTCTTTGTCATGGTATTTGGCATTTAGCACATGATGGGGAATGCTTTTTTTCTTTAGCATTTTACTTAAAAGCTCAGACTTTTCAATAGATGTTGTGCCCACCAAAACAGGCCTTCCTCTTTTGTAACATTCCTCTATTTCTTTAATTACTGCTTCAAATTTTGCCTTTTCAGTTTTGTAAACAACATCAGGATAATCCTTTCTTATCATTGGCTTGTTTGTAGGAATAACAATTACTTCAAGATTGTAAATCTCAGCGAACTCTGCAGCCTCAGTATCTGCTGTTCCTGTCATTCCAGAGAGTTTCTTATACATTCTAAAGAAATTTTGGAAGGTTATGGTTGCAAGTGTTTGATTTTCCGCCTCAATTTTTAATCCTTCCTTTGCCTCCACAGCCTGATGAAGTCCATCAGACCAGCGTCTTCCTGGAAGAAGTCTTCCTGTAAACTCGTCAACGATTACTATTTTGCCATCTTTAACAACATAATCCACATCTCGTTTGAAGAAATAATGAGCTCTGAGTGCTTGATTAATGTGATGGACAATTTCTATGTTTGAAGGCTCATACAGATTATCAATTCCTAAAAGCTTTTCTGCCTTTTGAGAGCCCTGTTCGGTAAGCACTACAGTTTTAAGCTTCTCATCAAGCTTGAAATCCTCATCGGGCTTAAGATATTTAACAATTTTATTTACTGCATAGTATATATCAGTGGATTCTTCAGAAGGTCCGGAAATGATAAGTGGTGTCCTTGCTTCATCAATGAGAATGCTGTCAACTTCGTCAACAATTGCATAATTGAGCTCTCTTTGGGATAAATCATTTAAGCTGTATGCCATGTTGTCCCTTAGATAATCAAAGCCAAATTCTGTATTTGTTCCGTATGTGATGTCTGCAAGATATGCCTCTTTTTTTGTGCATTGACGAAGTTTGTCAAATCTTTTATCTTGCTGTCTAAAGTTAAGGTCAAACAAGAAGGACATTTCATGTTGAATTACACCAACGCTTAAACCGAGGAAGTTATAAATCTCTCCCATCCACTGGGCATCTCTTCTTGCCAGATAGTCGTTAACTGTAACAACATGAACTCCTTTACCTTCCAATGCATTGAGATAAGCAGCAAGAGTTGCAACAAGTGTTTTTCCCTCACCGGTCTTCATCTCTGCAATTTTGCCTTCATGAAGAACCATTCCACCAACAAGCTGAACATCAAAATGCCTCATACCAAGTACTCTTTTTGCTGTTTCCCTTACAACCGCAAAGGCCTCAACCAAGAGCTCATCAAGGGTTTGTCCTTTTGCAAGTCTTTCCCTGAATTCGTCTGTCTTTTTTCTTAATTCCTCGTTTGAAAGGGAGGATATTGTGGGTTCAAAGGCATTAATTTGTTCAACAATCTTAAAATAACGCTTCAGTTCTCTTTCGTTCTTTGTTCCAAATATTTTCTCTAAAATCTTGACCATACTTGTATGATAAATCAGTGTTTGAAAATTATTCAAGGAAAACCAAAGAGAGATAGAGAAACTCGTCGCTTTAGGTCCCCTGTTGCCAGTGAAGTATTGGCAATTCTTCAACTAGCTAAGAGAGATCACTTCGGATTGCTTCGCAAGCCTCGTTATGACGAAAATAAAGGTGTCATTGCAAGGGACGAATTCCCGAAGCAATCTCTAAATATTCGTAAAAAGTAAGACGTAAGAAGTGAAAAGTAAAAAACGAGATTGCCACGCCTGCCTGTCAGCAGGCTCTTAATGACGAGTTAATAAAGATTTTATTAAAAATCGTTCGTTTTAGATTAGAATAAAAACATGCGAGTTTTACATACTTCTGACTGGCATTTAGGAAAAAATCTTGAAAATTTCTCTCGCATTGATGAGCAGGGTAGATTTTTAGAAGACTTTGTCCAGATTGTTGATAAAAATGATGTTGATCTTGTCATAATTGCAGGAGATATTTATGATTCATCCAATCCTCCTGCTAAAGCTGAAAGTCTTCTTTACAGCACATTAAAAAAGCTTTCAGATGGGCAAAGAGTAATTCTTATCATAGCAGGCAATCATGACAACCCTGAAAGACTCTATGCAATAAGTCCTCTTACCTATGAAAATGGAATTATAATTGTTAGCAGTTTAACCGATGTTTTACCAAAAGGAAACTTTGGAAAATTCAAAATTATAGAGTATGGAAAAGGTTATTTTGAAATTGAGCTTAAAGGAGAGAGAGCAATAATCCTTACAATGCCTTATCCAAGCGAAAAAAGACTGAATGAGTTATTCACAGACGAAATAGATGAGGAAATTATGCAGAAATGTTATTCTGAAAGAATTGGTAAAGTTTTTGATAAGCTCTCAAGTAAATTCAGAAAGGACACAATAAATATAGTAGCATCCCATTTGTTTGTTGCTGGAGGAGAAGAATCTGGCTCTGAAAGACCTATACAGTTGGGAGGAAGTTTTTTAGTTGATGTATCTCATTTGCCAAATAATGCTCAATATATAGCACTTGGGCATCTTCATAAACCCCAGCAAATAAAATCCAAAGTGCCAATTTTTTATTCTGGCTCACCTCTGCAATACAGTAAAAGCGAAGTGACTCAGTCAAAAGGAGCATACATTGTAGATTTAAAACCTGGGAAAGAAGCTCAAATCACACAGATTTTCTTCAAAAACTATAAACCTATTGAAATTTTCCGCTGTAACGGAATAGATGAAGCTGTTCGTATTTGCAATGAATATCAAGACAAAGACATATGGGCATATTTTGAAATAAGAACTGAAGAGCCTTTACCACAATCAAAGATAAAAGAGATGAAACGAATACTGCCAGATATTATTGAGATAAAACCTATTTTCCCAGATGATGAGATAAATATTGAAGAATTTGAAATTGAAAATAAAAGCATAGACGAGCTCTTTAAGGAGTTTTATTTAAAAGAAAAAAGAGTTGAACCTTCGCAAGAACTAATTGAACTTTTTATGAAAATAATAAGAGAAGAAGATGAAGCCCATCAGTCTTAAAATAGCAGGACTTAATAGTTTTGTTGAAGAACAGTTTATTGATTTTGAAAAATTAACAAGCAAGGGACTTTTTGGTATATTTGGTCCTACTGGAAGCGGAAAATCAACGATAATAGAGGCAATCGTATTTTCTTTATATGGAAAAATTCCAAGAAATAGCAGAGATTTCATCAATTCCCTTTGCAACTCAATGTTTGTATCCTTTGAATTTGAATTAAACATAGATGGACAAAAGAAGAAATATATAGTTGAAAGAAAGATAAGTCGGGATACAAAAAAGGGCACTTATAAAACTGTAATATCAAGATTAAGAGAAAGGGGAGAGAAAGATAATATTCTTGCTGAAAAAGAAAGGGAACTACAACAAAAAATAATTGAACTGATTGGACTCACAGCTGATGATTTCACCCGTTCAGTTGTGCTTCCTCAGGGAAAATTCAGCGAATTTCTTAAACTTACAGGACGAGACCGACGGGACATGTTAGAAAGAATTTTCGGTTTGGAAAAATATGGTAATAGACTCGTATCAAGAATAAGGGAGATGAGGAAAGAAAAAGAAAATGAGCTCAGTCGCGTTGATGGCATACTGAACCAATATGAAGGTGTAAGCAGAGAAGCATTGGAAGATTTAATTAAAAAATACAATTCTTTACAGGAAGAGGAGCAAAAATTAAAGGAGCAACGGGAAAAAATTACTCAACAAAGAGAAAAACTTAAAGAAATATGGGACAAACAACAAGAATTAAAGCAGTTTTTAATGAAGAAAAAAGAGTTTGATGAAAGACTTGATGAAATAGAACTGAGCAAGAAAAAACTTCTGAAAGCCGAAAATGCAAATTATACAAAACCATACATAGATTCATTGAACGAGACAGAAAAAACAATAGAAAATACCAAATCTGAACTTAAAAAATGTTCCATAGAACTTGAACAGGCAAAAAAAGAACTCTCTGAATCTGAGAAACTATATAATATTGCACTTAAACAAAAGGAAGAGCATATACCTGTTTTAATTGAAAAAGAGGAAAAACTCAAAAGAGCATTTAAACTTAGAGAAGACATAAAGCTGATTAAAAACGAAAATGATAAACTTGAAAAAGAAGTTCAAAAGATAAAAAAACAAAAAGAAAAGTTAGAGTCAGAAATAAACAAAATTTCAAATCTTATAGATGATTACAACAAGCAACTCATTAATCAAGAGGATGAACTAAAAACTCGTCAAATTGCTCCGGAAATAAAAGAAAAAATCTTCTCCGCCTATGAAATTCAGAAAGAATTTGAAAGGCTTGAAATAGAGAAAAAAGAAAAGGAAGACAAAATTGCGTATTTAAATGCTTTGATAAATAATTTGGAGAAAGAAAAGCTTGAAAAAGAAATAATATTGAGGCAAAAGGAAGAAGAAAGAAAAGGAATTGAAGAAAAGATAGTCCAGCTTGAAAATAAGAAGCCTCCAACCAATGAAGAACTTCTCAGTCTGCAGCAAGAACTTGGAATTTTGACGCAAAAAATTGTTGATTATAATGAAAAGGCAAAGAAAATGACTCAGATTGAAGAAGAATTAAAGAAAATTATAGATGAAAAAAACAATATTCAGGCTCAAATCAATAAATTTGAACAGGATATAAAAGAAAAGCAGGCAAATTTAGAAAAGTTAAAAGATGAAACAGAGAAACTTAAAATTCAAAATATCGCAGCAGAATTAGCAGAGAGTCTTCAACCGGGAATACCTTGTCCTGTTTGTGGCTCTACTCAACATGTAAAACTTGCTCAAAAAATTGAGAGTGAAAAAATCAAAGACAACGAAGATATATTAAAAAATTTAGAAAACGAAATAAAGCAAATACAAAATATAATCTCTGAACTCTGTCAAAAAACATCAGAATTCCAAGCACTAGAAAATATGTTTAAAGAAAGTCATGATAGCCTATCAGAGGAGTTGAAAAATATTGATATAGCTCAATTAAAGAATCAAAAATTGCAAATTCAAGAATCCCTTGACAGAGGGAAAGAGGAATTAAATGCATGGATGCAAATAAAAAATGAGCTTGAAAGCTCATTAAAAAAACTGAAAGATGAAATAACAGGGCAAAAATTAGAACATACAAAAATTACGGAAAATATTAAAAACAATAGAAATAACTTGGATGAATTAGCCCTCTCCCTTAAAGAAACTACAGCAAAATATGAAGAGCTAAAAATTAAACTTACTAATGCTCGTAATGAATTAGGAATTGAAGATTTCAGAAAGTCAGTAGAAGAGATAAAAGAAAGTGAGAAAAAAATCAACAAACTTGTGCAAGAAATTGAAAAATTGAGAAAAAAGGTTGAAGAGGCAAAAAACAACAAGGAGAGCCTTCAGGCAAAATTAAATAATGAAATTTCAATCCAACTGGCTCAAAAAAATCAGCAGTTAACAGAGCAGAATAAAAATCTAAATGAAAAATTGCAAGAATTTAATATTTTGACAGAGGCTAAAGATTTAGATTCATATTTTGAGGAAGTGAAAAAAGAAAAAGAGCAAATCTTAAATAACGAAAAAATCAGCAAGGAAGCCTTTGAAAAAGCACAAAAAAATGCTCAAGAAAAAGAAAGTAAAAAAGTATCTCTCCTTGAAAAATTAGATTTACTAAATAATATGTTAAAGGATAAAATCAATCAACTTAATCAAGTCCTTGCGGAAAAAGGTTTTAAAGACAAAGAAGAGGCATTAAATAACTATCTTACCTATACACAAATAGAAAAATTAAAACAGGAAATAAAAGCTTTTGATGATAGTTACGCATTGATAATCAACAACATTGACAGATTAACAAAGTTTTTACAAGACAGACAAATAGACGAACAGGAATGGTTATTACTTGAAGAAAGGCTTAAGGAAACAGAAAAGGAATTAACTGAGAAAAGTAAAGAAATTGGAGCACTAAAACAGACTTTAACTGATATGACGAATAAACTGCAAAAGGTAGAGGAACACACAAAACAAAAAAATGAGCTTGAAAAAGAGGTTAATATGCTTAACGAAATTGATAAACTTTTTGAAGGCAATAAATTTGTTGAATTTGTTGCCACAAGACAACTCAGACATATAACTCTTTCAGCAACAAGAAGGATGAAGGAAATTAGCAGAGGTAGATATGCAATTGAACTTAGCTCTGACAACAACTTTGTCATAAGAGATGACTTAAACATTGGAGTAAGAAGGTCAGTTGAAACTTTATCTGGCGGAGAAACTTTTCTTGCATCCCTTGCTTTAGCCCTTGCCCTTTCATCTCAGATTCAACTGAAAGGAAGAGCTCCGTTGGAATTCTTTTTCCTTGATGAAGGATTTGGAAGCCTTGACTCAGAAATACTTGAGATTGTTATGACATCTTTAGAGAGGCTCAGGCAGGATAAAATTTCAGTTGGAATAATAAGCCATTTAGATGAACTTAAAAACAGAGTTCCAATTAAACTGATAGTAACTCCGCCCAACAGTTTTGGAGAAGGAAGCAAGGTTAGAATTGATTATACATAAAAGCAGTTAGAAAATGTCATTGCGAGTGTACGACAGCACTCGAAGAAATATCCAAAGAGTTTGCTTCAATATATTCGCAATCAAAGGCTAACAAACTTTTTTGCAAAAAATCTCTCAGGGCAACTTGATGTTCCAGTATATTAGTCCTTGCCATTACAAAGATGGGAATTGTAGATAGAAAACAGAGTGAGAACGAAGATAAAATTATGAATTCAAAAAAGAAGATACTAAAAAAATCGGGGCGAGTGGATTTGAACCACCGACCCCCTGCTCCCAAGGCAGGTGCGCTAACCAGTCTGCGCTACGCCCCGTAACTCTTTAGAATAATAAAAAATATCATAAAAAGTCAAATTTTTTAAGGTAGTGGGTAGTGTAAAATTAATTGTGTGTAAAATTGACATGGTAAAATAAAAGAGTGTATCCTTCGTTTAATAAATTTTACTAAAAATAAAGGAGCGATATGCCTCTTTTTTTGGAACATTATAAATAAGCAGAGTTAAGGATGAATTATTTGATGAGTAGTTTTAAATGTTTAAAATCGCATTAAAGATATCCAAAAATTATGTTTGAAGAAATTGTAAAATTGATCAAATCTGTAAAAAAGATTTCTGCTTTGACTGGTGCAGGAATATCTGTAAATGCTGGAATTCCTGATTTTAGAAGTGACAAAGGAATTTATACTTTAGGTTTATTCCCTGAATACATTTTTTATATTGAGTATTTTCTATCTAAACCAAAATCTTTTTATGATTTTGCAAAAGCCTTCTATCCAATTTTAGAGCAAGCTAAGCCCACCAAAGCTCATTTATTTCTTGCTGAACTGGAGAAAACACATAATATATGTATAGTTACACAAAACATAGACCTTTTGCATGAAGAGGCAGGTTCAAAAAAAGTAATTCATCTTCATGGAAGTATGAAGGATTCGTATTGTTTGAATTGTGATAAATATTTTTCACTGGAGCAAATGAAAAGTGAAATAACCGAAAATGATGTGCCCCGATGTGAATGCGGTGGATTGATTAAACCAAATGTTGTATTTTTTGGTGAGTCAATTTTAGATTTTGATAACGCTATAAAATGTATTGAAAATTCTGAGCTAACTTTTGTTTTAGGTACTTCTCTTCAGGTATATCCTGCGAATACCCTTGTAAATTATGCGAAGGGATATAAAATTTTGGTAAATAAGGATAAAACATCTTATGATGATGTTTTTGATTTTGTTTTTCATGGAGACCTTGATGAATTTTTTGAGAAAATATCAGTAGAAATGTCTAAGTAAAAGTTTATTCATTAATCCATTTTTTTCCCAGCAAAATTTTATTGCAAAAACGATTGGATTTTGGTACTCATCTATACAACCAATAAAATAAGATTGCTTTTACCCATTCATCATGTTATTGAACATTTATACTTAACTCATTCGGATTTGACCCGAAAATAGCGATAGAAATCCAATAACTGATATAACCATTTGAAAATTAGGTATTTTTTGCTGTCATTGCGAGCATCCCAAGGATGCGAAGCAATCTCATTCCTTATTGAAAGGAAAAAAAGAGATTGCTTCGGGCATTTCGTGTCCTTGCAATGACTGAGAAGTGTTCATCATCAACCATACACCAGCCACTAATCACTAATTATAGACTGCTTCGCCTCATTCGGAGGCTCGCAGTGACAATGTGGGTAATTGCCACGCTGTCGCTTGCAAAAGGGGGGCTCGCAGTGACGAGTTTCTATCTCTATTTTTCGGATTTGAACTATTACTGCGCTCTCTGTTAAGTTAATCTTATGGCAATGCCTCCACAGGCAGAATACACTATTATCAAAGCTTCCGCAGGAGCAGGAAAAACAACAGAGCTTACAAAAAGATTTATTGAATTGCTCATTAGCATGTCTAACGATGCAAATGCCTTAAAGAAGATCCTTGCTATTACCTTTTCAAACAATGCTGCCCTTGAGATGAAAACAAAAATTCTTGAGCGACTTAAAAAACTTTACTTTAACGACGAAGAAACCGTTGCTTCTATAAAGCAAACATATCCTGAGCTTGAGCATCAAAAAACAGCTGAGATTCTGATTAACAAACTTATCAATAACTACTCTGACTTTCAGGTCAAAACAATAGATAGCTTTATGACCTCAATTTTTAAAGCCTCTGCAATTGACTTTGGTTACAATCCAGATTTTGATATTCTTATGGAAAATAAATTTTATCTTGACTATTCCTTTGATTTTTATCTTAAAGATGTTGGAGAAGGCACAGAAAAGGCAAAAAATATTGAAGAGATAATTGAAATAATCTCTCGTGAGAATACAGGGAAAAGATATATATGGCAACCTCATTCGGATATTTTCAAAAATATCAAAACCATATATGATAAAAGCTCTCTGTTGAATAAAAAATTTGGTGATGTCAGTGAATTTACAACAAAGCAAGATGTTTGCAGAAATAAACTTATTGAAAAAATTAAACAATTTTTAGAATTTATCCAAAAACATCAATTAATAGTAGCCAAAAATCGCCATTCTCTTATTGAATTGTTAAAACAAGCAGTTGAAACTAATAATCCTTTGGAATTATATGAAAAATCTATTAAACAAATTCCCCTTGCATATTCACAGGACGACAAAAACAGAAAGCCACTTTATGACGAGGCATCAGAAATCTGGGAGGAAATAAAGTATTTGTATTCTGAATACTTCTTCTATTACGCCTTTACTTATTTCTTGCCATACAATAATATTTTCAATGATTTTCTGCATGTTCTTGAAAAAATAAAGCAGAGCGAAAGTAAGATTTTTATTGAAGATGTTAACAAAAAACTTTGTGACTACATCCCTTCATTTGTTCCTGACATATACTTTAGGCTTGGAGAGACCATAAAGCATTATTTCATTGATGAATTTCAGGACACATCGCCAATTCAGTGGAGCAATCTCTCTCCTTTAATTGAAAATGCTCTTTCAGAGGGCGGAAGTCTTCTTGTTGTTGGAGACACAAAGCAGGCAATATACACCTTTAGGGGCGCAGATTACAGAATCATGAAAGAGATGGAGAAAAACGAAGTGTTTCCTTCAGCACAAAAAAAATCTGAAAATCTTGAAACTAATTACCGTTCCAGAAGAAAAATACTTGATTTTGTTGAATATTTCTTTAATGAAAAACTAAAATCCGATGAAACTTACATAAATGCTATGTCTCTTACTGGGCTTGATGAATTTAAACAGAAAAGCAACAAAGAAGGCGGATATGTTGAACTACGCAATATTTATTTTGAAGAGCAAGAAGATACGGATGATATAAAAGCCTACCTTCAAACAACCATAGATGATATACTCAGGCGAGGTTATTCTTTTAAAGATATTGCTGTTCTTGCATGGAGAAATGAGGAAGTTGTCAATCTGAGTGCTATTCTGAATGAACTTAGATATCCCTTTGTCTCATATAGCAGTCTTGATGTAAGGAAAAGAAAGGTCTTTGATGAAATTATTCATCTTTTCAGGTTTCTTGACAGCCCCATTGATGATTTCTCTTTCTCAGCATTTCTTCTTAGTAATATTTTCAGGAAAAGAGCTTCGGAGTTTATGAACACTGATGAATGCAACTTATCCCAACAAATTCAATCATTTTTGTTCAGACAAAGAGGTCAATCGCCAATTTACAAGGCATTCAAGGAGGAATTTGGAGATTTATGGGATAAATTATTTGATGGACTTTTCAGAAAAGCTGGATATCTTCCTGTTTATGACCTACTGTGTGATATATATGATACCTTTACTGTATTTAAAAATTTCCCTGAGGAAGAGTCCTCATTTGTTAAATTGCTTGATGTAATTCAGAAATTTGAAAGAAAAGGATTTGGAAGCTTTAAAGAGTTTCTTGATTTTGTCAATACTGAAGGAGACGACAGTAGCATATGGAATATCAATGTTGGTTCAGACATAGATGCTATACAGGTAATGACAGTGCATAAGGCAAAGGGACTTGGCTTTCCTGTGGTCATCTTTTATCTGGACTGGCATAAACATCACAGTGAATCACTTTATTTACATGAGAATGAAAAAGAGGTTTATTTGGTACAGATTAGCGATAATATTGCTAAAAATTGCGATTCCATCGCAAAAATAAAAGAGGTAAAGAAAATTGATAATTTGGCTGATGATATGAATAAGCTCTATGTTGCCTTCACAAGAGCTAAGGATGAGCTTTATATTCTATGCAGAATCAGTAAGCTTTTAAAAAACAATGAAAAATCTAACAGTCAGGGCAAGCATTTTCCCTTCAATGTATTTCATGAAATCTCAAACCTCACTCTTGGCGAGAAAACTTTTTATAAAAAAGAGTTTAAACCTCAGAGAATTACGCTTGATTTTGAGCCATCCATAAGAATAATCGACGAAAAGCCGTCCTATGAATCTGTTCATATTGAGGAAAAATTAAGGGGAGAGCTGATTCACAGGATATTATCAGAAATTCAATATTATAACGAATCTACCATTGATTTGATTAGAGAAAGACTTAATTTCTTAAATCAAAGTATTCTCATTGATAGTGAAAAATTAAAGCAAATTGAAAAATTGTTTACAAAAATATTTGAAAATGAAGAACTTTTCTCTTTCTTCCTTCCTAAAAACAACAGAAAAGTTTTCAATGAATTTGAAATAGCAGACAAAGAAGGCAAAATACACAGAATTGACAGGCTGGTAATTGATGAGGATAATGTCACAGTTCTTGAATATAAAACAGGGAAAGAAATGCCAGAACATGAAAAGCAGATAAAAGAATACATGGAACTGGTATCCTCAGTTTACAAAACAAAAACGGTCAGAGGCATGATTTATTATATTGATTCAGGAGAGATAAAATGGCTCAATCTGAAATGAACTTTCTTCACGCCATACCCAAAGAAAAGATAATAAATGTTGAGGCTGAAAAAGACCTGTCAGAAGTAATATACAAAATGATTGAAGAGAACAAAAACGATTACTCTGAGAATTTCGTTGTTTTTCCCGGTAAAAGACCTGAGTATTATCTTTTAAGAAAAATATCTGAAAAAATCAAAAATTCTTTCATTCCCCCTCGCATTTTTTCAATGGATGAATTTATAAATATTTGTTTTGAAAAAATTTCAGATGCAAAGCCCATAGAGCGAATTGATGCAGTGGGTATTATATACAACCTTTGCAAAAACGAGCTTCCTGCTCCTTTTTCTGAATTTGACCGATTTATCTCATACGGATTTAAACTTCTTAATCTGCTTGAGGAACTTTATATTGAAATGATATCTGTTGACAGACTTAAAAATGTGGAGACTCTGATAGACAGCAGCCTCATAAAATCAACAGAAAATCTTAGATTTCTCTCCACTATCTATGAAAGATTTTACAGTTACTTAAAAGACAATAATCTTTCAACAAGAGCCTTAAGATACAGAACAGTGGCAGAAGCAGACATCATCTCTCATCTTAACTTTAAACGCATAATATTTGCTGGTTTTTACGCTTTGACAAACTCAGAAAGAGAAATATTTAAGAAATTCAGTCAACATGATGGCTTTTACTGTCTACGTCAGGAAATTAAAGATTTTGAAGAGGAAAAAATAAAAATCTATAGCTGTTCTGATGATCACGGACAGGTAAAAATTGCTGGAGAGATTGTGAATAAATGGCGTTCAAAAAATCCTCAATGGCTCAATGAAAAAACAGTCATTGTGCTTCCCTCCTCTGACAAACTTTTTCCGCTTTTGAGATTCGGTATTCCATTTATGGATGAGAAAAAATATAACATCTCTATGGGTTATCCGCTTACAAGGACGCCAATTTATGCCTTTTTTAATGAACTTTTTGAAGTTATTAAGACTATGGAGAACGAAAACATTTATATTTCTGCCTATCTTAATTTCATGCTTCACCCCTATACAAAAAATATACTCTTTAATGGCTCAGCTGAAGCAGGTAGAATAATCATTCATGCCATTGAAAAATTTTTTGCCGATGAGAACATAAGTTTTGTCTCCATTGAATGGATTGAAAATATCTTGCCTTCAAAAATTGAAAAAATAACAGGCATACAAAAAAATGACATAACAAACCATTTGAGAAATATCCATGAGCAAACAATCCGCAAATTTCTTAAAATTGACAATATCTCAGACTTTGCAAAGAAATGCTTAGAAACCCTAATTTTTATAAAAAATTACAGCACCGCCTATTATCATCCATATTTTATTCCCTATGTGGAAAGATTCTTTAAGGTGTTTGATGAAATTTCTTTATCTGTTGTTGGAAGTTTCAGTTTTCAAAGAACCGAATCTTATTTCACACTCTTTCAAAATGCTATTCTTTCTGAGAAATACCCATTTGTAGGCACACCCCTTAAAGGATTGCAAATCTTAGGTTTCCTTGAAACAAGAAACATTAATTTTGAAAGAGTAATCTTCCTTGACCTTAATGAGGAGATTTTTCCAGACCTTTCAGAGGACTACATAATGCCTCTTTTTGTAAGAAAACAGCTCGGGATTCCGACAATATCTGACAGAGAAAATCTTCAGTTTTACTATTTCGCTCTCCTTATTCAAGGAGCAAAGGAGGTTCATCTTATTTACAAGAGAGATGAAAAAACAGAAAGGTCAAGGTTTATTGAAAAACTAATCTGGGAAGTTGAAAAAAAGAAAAAATGCCGATTCAATGAGGAAAATAAAATCATTGTTTTGAGAAATTACAGACTTAAACTTGACAGCTCAATTCCTTCACCAATACAGAAAAATAATGAAATCATGAAAATTATTGAAAATCTTGTATTCTATCCAACGAGCCTTGATGAATATATAAAATGCGGACTCAAATTCTACTATGGTAGTATTTTGCGACTTCAATCCCGAGAACAAATCTCAACAGATTTGGATCGCTCCCAAATAGGCACAATTGTTCATGATATTCTTAAGGATTATTTTGCAGATAAAATTGGAGTTCTGCTTTCAGAAAAAAATCTTAGCGATGACATCGGTAAGCTTGTTAACAGATATTTCAATGAGAAATTTAGTGGAGTTGTGGTCGGAAAGGCGTATCTCATAAAAAATCAGATATTAAAGAAAATGAGAGAAATCGTATATTTTTATAAAAAATTGTCCCAAAAGCATCAAATCACTGTTCTTCAAGTAGAAATTTGGCTTGAGGGAGAGCTATTTGGGGCTAAGTTTGGCGGGAAAATTGATAGGATAGATTCTGTAGATGATAAAACAGTAATTCTTGATTACAAGATTTCCTCAAATGATGACAATTTGAAAATTAACTTTGAAAAAATTGATTTAAAAGACAGAGAAAACTGGTATAAGAGTGTAAAAAGTTTGCAAATACCTATTTACATGCTTCTTTATATACAAAATTTTGACAAATCAATTGAAGAAGTCGAAGGAAAGTATTTTTTACTTGGAAAGCCTTTTATTGATGATTCCAAATCTTTTTATTCTCCAATCAACAACATTCAAGATGAAATTGAAAAATTAAAATTTGTTATAAAAACGCTAATTGAAGAAATAAAAAACCCTGCCCTACCCTTCAAGCCAACTCAAAACTTAAAAAAGTTTTGTCCATATTGTGATTTCAGCTCCATATGTGGGATTAAGTTTAAAAACAGAAATTTGTAATTTCACAAGACATCAATTCATTCATCTTATTGAAATCCAAATGTCTTGACTAATTTTTTAGTCATGCTTTAAGATAAAAATAATCCAACAGAAGTTGGATTAAGGAGCCATGAAGGCAAGGGAAGAACCCTTTTGACTTCATGGTTTTTTTTTGGCTCCCATATACCCCTCACCCCTTAGTTGCCCCCCTAAGGGGTTATCCCTCCTAAGAAAAGGAGACCTGCAGAAGGTCTCCTTTTCTTGTTAAAAATGTTATTATAAAAAAATGAAAAAGATAGTCTTAGCAATAAGTGGTGCTTCGGGAGTGATATATGGCTTAAAATTGTTGGATGCTGTTATTAATAATTTCCATGTAGCCCTCATCGTATCTAATTCAGCAATAGATGTAATTCAACATGAAACTTCAATTGATTTTAAAAATATTGAAGACATCAAAAAGAAATTTAATCATCCGAATCTGACGGTATACTCTGAAAAAGATTTATTAGCTCCAATTGCAAGTGGTTCTCATAAAACCTATGGCATGTTTATTGTTCCATGTTCAATGAAAACATTGTCTTCAATTGCAAATGGTTATGCCGATAACTTAATTACTCGCACAGCTGATGTGATGATAAAAGAGAAGAGAAAACTCGTCATCTCACCAAGAGAAATGCCTCTGAGTGCAATACATCTTGAAAATATGCTCAAACTTGCAAAACTCGGAGTAATAATTGCACCTCCAATCCCTGGTTTTTACCACAAAGCTAAAAGTATTGATGATATTGTTAATTTCGTTGTAGGAAAACTTCTTGATTGCATGGAAATAGAAAATCAACTTTATAGGAGATGGAATGGATAAAACAGGAGTAATTTTACTTAACATGGGTGGACCTGACAGTCTTGATGCAGTAAAGCCTTTTCTTTTTAACCTTTTCTGTGACCCTTATATAGCTAATTTTGGACCAATGCAGAAACCATTTGCTTGGATGATTTCAAATTTGAGAGCTAAAAAAGTTCAAAGAGCCTATAGTTTAATTGGAGGCAAATCACCTTTAAAGGAAATTACGCTGAAGCAAGCAGAATTACTTGAGAAATCTTTGGGCAGTCAATTTTCAGTTAAAGTCGGAATGAATTACTGGTATCCGTTTATCAACGAATCTTTAAATGAGTTTGAAAATCAAGGTATAAAAAAAATTATCGCTCTGTCGCTTTATCCTCAATACTGCAAAGCCACTACTGCTTCAATTATTGATAGATTTAAGGCTTATGCGAATAAAAAATTTGATTATGAAATTATCAGTTCTTGGTGTGACCATCCTTTGTTTATTGAAGCTTGGATTGACAGCATTAAAGAAGCTTTTAATAAACATGGCGCTGGTTTTGTTCTTTTTAGTGCACACGGTATTCCGTTATCCCTTCTCAAAAAAGGTGATCCCTATGTTGCAGAAGTTATCCGAACAGTTAAAGCAATTGTTGAGGATTTGAAACTTAATGAATGGTGTCTTTGCTATCAAAGTAGAACAGGACCTGTGAAGTGGGTTGAGCCATCTACCGAGGAATGTATTAAGGAACTTGCTCAAAGAAAGATAAAAAAGGCTTTCATTGTTCCAATCAGCTTTGTTTCTGACCATATTGAAACGCTTTATGAGATTGATATAGTTTATAAAGCGATAGCAGAAAAGCTTGACATACAGCTAATAAGAGTGCCTTCTCTGAATACTTCTGATAAATTCATTGAAGCTCTAAAGGCGTTGGTTTTGGAGAGAATTTAGTTTAATGATTCTATCAATATCTTCTTCTGGCATGGGTTTGCTAAAGAGAAAACCTTGCACAAAGTCGCATCCTAATTCTTTAATTAGACTATACTGCTCCTGTGTTTCTACACCTTCAGCTAAAACTTTCATCTTCAATTTTTTTGCAAGATATATTATTGTTTGAATTATGGCAAGATTTTTACTGTTAGTCGTTAAATCCTTTACAAATGCTCTGTCAATCTTTATTATGTCTATGGGTAAATCTTTTAAGTAATTTAAGGAAGAATAGCCTGTTCCAAAGTCATCTATTGCGATTTTAGGTGGTGATTCAATATTTTTTAAGTCAAGTAAATTAATTGTTGCCTGCTCAGGCTCGTTTATCAGTATTCTTTCCGTAATCTCTATAGTAATTTTTTCTCTTATTTCTTCTGGTATTGAAGAAATAATCAATAAGAAGGCTGGGTTTACAAGGGTTTTACCGGAAATATTAATAGATATACTTTTTCCCCATTTATTTATTTTTTCTATTATTTTATTTAGAGCCCATCTTTCAAAAATTTCCAAATAATGACTACTTTCAAGGTAATCAATAAACATATTTGGTGTATAGACATTTCCATTTTCATCAACAATTCTCACCAAAGCCTCAAATCCTGCTATTTTTAAAGAATCCGCATTGTAATAGGGTTGATAATAAAATTTAAAAAGATTTTTCTCTAATGCATTTTTGACAAGTGTGAAGGTATTCCAATTACCCTCTACTGTTCTTTCAATCTCTTCAGAATAAAATCTTATAATACCGCTTCCCTCTTTTTTTGCCTTTGTAACAGTGATATCTGCTTTTTCATAAAGCTCTTTAAAAGTTTTGCCATCCTTTGGATATACAACTAATGAGGCATTTATGTTAACTGCAATCATTTTATCATCTATAATAAAAGTTTGTTCGTTCAGTTCGTGTAGCTTTGAATAAATTTTATAAATATCGTCTGAATTATTACAGGGTATGTAAATACCAAAGGTATCAGCATGCAGTCTTGCTAAAGCTGAGCTTTCTGGGAAAAGTTCTTTTAGCATTTTTGAAAATTCCTTTAAAAGATTGTCTCCAGTATTTAATCCGTAAATTTTGTTTATGCTTGTCATATCATAAATGTCTATCAAACAAAAGACTCCTAAGCCTAATTGAGTACTTATTTTTTCTATAACTGCAGTTGAAAATCCATTTAAGTTTAAAAATCCAGTCAAGACATCATAATTTTGCATTTTTTGAAGCTTTTCAGAGAGTTCCAAGTTTTCAGTAACATCCTTTGCAACAGCAACAAATCTTGTAATATCCCCAGGAAGTTTTACAGGAATAATTTTTAAGTCAGCATGGAATATTTCTCCATTCTTTTTTCTGTTTGGAGTTATGGAATGAAAAATCTTACCTGAAAGTATTGTGTCCCACATTTCTTTATAAAATTCAGGTGGGTTTAAGCCTGATTTAAATATTCTTGGATTTTTTCCTATAAGTTCCTCCCTTTTGTATCCACTTATTCTCTCCACAGCTTCATTGACATATAGAATATTTCCATTTTCATCTGTTACTAAAATCCAGGTGTCAGAATTTCTCAGAGCCTCTCCAATTATCATATCTTCCTTAATTTTCTCAACTCTGTCAAGGGCAAATGATATGTCATTCTGCACTTCTTTTAAGATTTCAAAAAAAGATTTATCAAAATCATTTGGATTTTGAGAGAAAACCAATAAGGCAGAGACTACTTTTTTATTTTTAATAAGTGGTATGATGCATCCAGAGAGTAAATTATTCTCAACTAATTCATGAACAAAAATTATTTCCTCATATCTTAGATCTTCAAATATAAGAATCTTTGAATCTAATACAGAGGATTTAAAAAATCTTAAAAATTCACTTATTCTCTCTATTGTAAAACCACATTCTCCACTTTGATATTTTTTGGAGATTTCTAAATTTTCATCCTTGAATTCCAGTATTGTTACACATTTGAAATTTAATTTCTCTGCAATATCCTTACATATACTTCCATAAATCTCCTCTTCAGTTAAAGCTGTGGTTATTATTTTATTGATTAGTTGAAGAAGTTTTTTAAATTCTTGTTCTTTTTTTTCACGGGTTATTTCATAGAAAAGTAAAATTCCTGATGGCAGTCCTCTGAAAAGTATGGTATCTGTAAGACAATTAACCCATAGTATTGAACCATCTTTCCTTAAAAATTCTATCTCATAGATTCTTTTAAATTTCTCGCCCTTAAGTCTCAGATCTACAATTTCTTGCAATTTCTTTCTAATTTCAGGTTTAACAATATCAGTGCTTTTTAGGGTGTAAATTTCATCTTCTGAATATCCCAAAGCATTCAGAGCATAATTATTCGCAAAAACTATTTTATCCTGATATATAATAACTCCAAAAGTTGGAGATGATACTAAGGCATTAGAGATATCATAATTAGACCATTCCTCTAACATAACATCCAATTGATTGTATAGAGCCTCAAGATGCTGTATTTCTTTGGGATAGACAGGTTCAATTTCTTCAACTGAAGAGAGCTTTTCTTTGAAATCTGCAAGATTTGAATTAATAAGTATATAATGAGGAATACTAAAGCAAAAATCTGTGGAAAAAACTATGTTTTCTTCATTTTTAATTTTATCTAAGTCAGTATATACAAAGGCAATATCAACTTTTCCATTTTTCAAAAGGGATAAAGCTTCTCGGTAGGAACTTACAGGAAATATTTGAAACTTTTTGTAATCTTTAAGAAAAAATAAAAGAGGCAGGTAGAAATATCTTTTTTTAATGATAGCTACTTTAATTTTTTCCTTTTCTGGATTGTAATTTTTTGATTTTACTGCACAAAGATTTTCATTGGAACCCTTTAGTTTTCCTAAGATAATATAATTTCTTTTAATAAGACTGAGTGTATCATCAGGATTAGCATAATAGATATCTGCAAGATTTTGATCCGATATTTCTTCTGAAATGCTTGAGAATAATTCAATTTTCAAAGGTCTTTCAAGAATCTTAGAAAATCTTTGAGCAATTCTATGCCAATCAGCAACTTTATCTGTTTCTTTGACATGAAAGCATAATTTTAGGATTAAATAATCAGTCATGGTCAAAAGTTTAAAACTTCGTCAACTTTGAAATCTCATCATTAACCTTTATTACAGTAGAGAAAACCTTGTATGTTTCATTAAGCATGGATGCAGTATTTGTAATTCTTTTTGAAACATCTGTTAGAACCTGGCTTTGCTCTTCAATAGCTGTAGAAAGTGTATTTACAGCATCTCCAACTTTATCTGACATGGTTTTCGTTTTTTCAAATGCCTTTCTTATATTTTTCATATCCTCTTCAATACTTAAAAAAAGCTCTCTAATTTTTTCTACCTCTCCAACAGCAGAGCTAACTCTATCTCTGAGATTTCCAAGTATTTTACCAATATCTTTGGTCAATGCCTCTGTTTTTTGAGAAAGTTTTCTTATTTCATCAGCAACAACAGCAAAACCTCTTCCTGCCTCTCCAACTCTTGCTGCTTCAATTGAAGCATTTAAAGCAAGAAGATTTGTCTGATCAGCAACATCTGAAATAGAAGTTACAATATTGCCAATGTTTTCAGTTGCATGACCAAGATCCCTTATATTTTCAACTACCTCAATTATCTTACGATTATGGGATTCAATGTCATTTACTCTTTGTTCTAATTCATGATCCATCATATCATTTTGTTTTACCATTGCTTGCACTTCATCATTTATAGATGCAACGCTTTTAGACATATCCCTTATCGTCATATCAATTTCTTCCATAGATGTTGCAATAGATGACACATCATCCTTTATCCTTGAAAAATTAGAATCAATAAGTCCCATTGTGTTTGAAATTGTAGAGCCTACTAAATTTGACTTTATGATTCCTGAAGAGAGAGTTTTTATAAGCGCAAGATTTGTATCAACTGCTTTTTTATTATCTGATTGGAGTTTCTTTCTCTTAAAAAACATAATTAATCCCCCTATCTGTAAAATTCATCAGCAATATCTACTCCGCACTTTAAATTGTATAGCCAATTAAAGAATCTTTGAATGTGTTCCTTTTTGTAAATAATTGCTCCATGCTGTGGCGCAATGATTTCAATATCAAGCTTTGATACTTTCTCAAGATACTTTCTTACAACGGAGTTTGATGCTAAATACCTTCTATGAAAACCTTCCATAAGCTTTAAGTGACTATCAAAATCTTCCACATATGTATATCTTTGTCCTTTTGGAAAAATTGCTGCACCAAGATCACCAGTAAAAAGAATTTTTGAACGGGGGTCATAGACATGAAAATTAGCTACAGAGTGGAGAAAATGGGCAGGAATAATTTCAAGATAATTACCTCCAGTAAGATTTATTCTTGCTCCACCTTCATCAATGGGCACTATTTTATTCATATCAAAAATTCCATAATGTGGTAGAAATCTTACCCACCACTTTGAAATATAGACTTTTGCATTGGTTACACTCAGCCAGAGTGCAACACCTGAGGATACATCTGGGTCTTGATGGGAAAAGAAAAGATGCTCAATTTTATCTAAATCCAAATACCTTGAGACATTTGCAACAACTCTTGGGAAAACATGAACTCCACCTGGATCAAGTATAACTCCCTTTCCGTTACTTTCTATTAAGTATTGGTTGACTTGAACTAACCCTTCCTCTTCGTGTTCTTCCCACCCAAGCCATATAAATCTGTGTGTGCCATCATCATAAAGAACATCGCCTCTTACAATATCTACTTCTTGCGATTTCTTAAACATAATGATCCTCCAAAAAATATTTATAATTATTTTAACATAATCTTTTATCATCAACCTATCCATCATTAACCTAATTTATATCCTACACCTGGCACAGTAAGAATATGTCTTGGATTTGATGGATCATCTTCAATTTTTTTTCTAAGATTCATAATGTGCACATCAATTGTTCTACTCCATGAATATATTTCAGCCTCATTCCATAACGCTTTCTTTAACTCCTGCTTTGAAACGACTTCTCCATTTTTTGAACACAAGTAACACAAAATAGCAAATTCTTTCGGAGTAAGATATATTTCTTGTTCTTTTTTTCTGACAATCCTTTGCTTAAAGTCTATGTAAAGTTCTCCAACTTGAATTGGCTCTTGACGGCATTTTTGGGTTCTTCTTAGACAGGCTTTCACTCTTGCAATAAGCTCAAGTGTTTCAAAGGGTTTGACTACATAGTCATCTGCACCTGATTCTAGCCCTAAGACCTTGTCTGAGAGCTTATCTTTTGCTGTGAGCATAATAATTGGAAAAGCTGGCTTTTTTTGTCTTATTTTTCTTAAAATCTCAAAACCATCTGCATCTGGAAGCATTACATCAAGAATAAGAATATTAGCTCTTTCAAGTAATTTTTCACCTTCTGCCCAAGATGAAGCAGTTAAAGCTTCAAAACCATAAAGTTCAAAGTTAAGCTTAAGAGTTTTTAAAATGTCTAAATCGTCATCAACAATCAATACTTTCATCTTTCAATGGTAAAGTAAAATAAAAAGTGCTTCCGTATTTTCCATCACTTTTTACTCCAATTGAACCACCATGCGCTTCAACTATGGCTTTTGCAATAGTAAGTCCCAGCCCACTGCCACCAAGATGTTTGTCTTTAAAAAATTTATAAAATATTTTATCCTGAATCTCAGCAGAAATTCCTGGTCCTTGATCAGATATTTCAACTAAAGCTTCAGAGTTTTGTTTTTTGCATAGTATTTTAATTTCTCCATTTTCAGGGCTGAATTTAACTGCATTAGATAAAAGATTCAACAATACTTGCTTTATTTTATCTCTGTCAGAAAAAACTGTTAATCTTTCAATATCTATAAAAAATTTTACAGATTTTTCTGACACTGAGTTAATTTCAAAAACTGTCTCTTCAATCAGTTCAGATATATCAAAGCATGAGTTATTAAACTCCATAATTCCGTTTTCTATTCTTTCAAGATCAAGCATATCATTAATCATTCTTATGAGCCTGTCTGTATTTCTTTTTATTACCTGAAGCATGGAGTTAATTTTTTCATTAATTTCGCTATCTGAAGGTGAGCTAAAAGCTACATTTAAAAAATCAACAGCGCCTTTTATAGATGTAAGAGGGGTTCTTAGTTCATGAGCAGCACTTGCAATAAAATCTGATTTTCTCTGATTTAACTCCAAAAGTTTTCTATTTGCAGTTTCAAGCTCCTTTGTAGCTTCTCTTATTTTATTTTGCAGTTCTTTATGATAATCAGAGATTTTTTCTGCCATATCCCTGAAAGTATGCCATATTTCTTCAAGTTCATCTCTACTTTGTATTTGGTTATAGGCAGGAATTTTGCCTTCTTTGAATTCTTTAATAGTTTTTTTGATTTTCTTTAAAGGATTTGAGACAAAAGTTTTAACCATAAGGAATACTAAGGCAGTCATGCAACCAAAGGTTATAAGAAAAATGTAAATTAACTTCTTTTTATTTTCCTGCATCGCTAAAAAAGTCTTTTCTACAGGAATATTTATGCTTAGCGCACCAATCAACTGCCCCGCAGAATAACCTTGTTTTCCGTGACATACAAGACACTCTTGATTTACATAGAGTGGATATATGTATCTTAAAAATCTTTTTCCTCTGTCATTTATGAGCATGCTGTATTCTATCTCCTTAGTCTCATACAATGTTTTTAAAGCCTTTGCCTCATATTCATCTGGAGTATTATTAGAATTTATTGGTGTAAGACCGATGATACGAAAACTCCATCCTTCTGAAGATTCTGAAAGATTTGAAAGCTCACGGGTTGCAAGGGCTGGATTTTTTAAAACCAAAAAATTCCCTTTTTCATCTTTTATCAAAGGATTCATCCCTACTTTTAATAAATGAGGATTTGGCTCAATACCCTGCTTTTTCTTTACCAAAACTCCATCATGCAGGGCTATCCATTGCCTTGTAAGAATTATCATCTTAGTGATCGCTCTTGCTTCATTTTCAATCTGCTGAAAAATAAGTTTTTCTTGATTTTTCAAAATGATGTAGAAAGATACAGGAAGAAGTAGGCTTGTTGCTATTATCATGACAAGGGCAAATTTTACTTTTAGACTCATGACGTTATAATTTTAACTTTTCTTTAAAAATTTTTACAAAAATTTTACATAAAATTAACTTTTTTTTATTGTAAATTCGTAAGAAAATTTTTATAATTATATCAAAACATCCAAAAAAAGGAGGTGAGCAATGAGAAAAAGTGGTATTTTTTTAATCACTATAATTATTCTGCTATTAGTAATCTTTCTCATATCACCAACCATAATTGCCAAGACAAATTCTCCATCCTATTGTGGAAGTTGTCATGTTATGCAAGAACAATATACTGCTTGGGTAAAAGGAGGACTCCACAATAACATTAAATGCGTGGATTGTCATCTACCAAATGATTCCAGGGTAAAATTTTACATATGGAAAGCTATTGATGGAGGAAAGGACTTTGTAGCCTTTCATACTGGCGCAGTTCCAGAAAAAATTCAAGCATCCTCACATAGTAAAAAAACAATTCAGTCAAACTGCATAAGGTGTCACGAAGGTGTTGTATCAAAAATGCTCAATGCTGAAGGAAGACATTGTTGGGACTGTCATAAAAGAATATCTCATAAATTAACAGGTTTAAGAGAAACTTTGTAAAAGGAGGTTAGAATATGAAACGATTAAGTTTTATCGGATTTTTAATTGTTGCTCTGTTTTTTTCATTTGGCTGTCAACCTGAGAAAGCTAAGGAATTCAGGGCAACACCTTTAGCTGAAAACGAGATTGACCCAGAAGTATGGGGAAAAGTGTATCCAATTCATTATGAAATGTGGAAACAGTCTGCAGAGCCAACTCCTGCTGGAAAAAGCAAATATAAAAGAGGCTGGGATTCAGACAAGGTGATCTATGACAAACTTTCGGAATATCCCTTTATGGCATTACTTTACAACGGATGGGGATTTGGAATTGAATACAATGAACCAAGAAGTCATTACTACAGAGTAATTGACCAGCTTGAAATAGACCCGTCAAGACTAAAACCAGGCGGAGTATGCCTGACATGTAAAACAACATATGCACCAGAGCTTGAGGCAAAGTATGGACTTGCTTATTACAACAGACCTTACAAAGAAGTATGGAGTTGGATACCTGAAAAACATCGCAAACTTGGAGACTCTTGCATAGACTGTCATAATCCAAAGGATGCCTCACTTCACATAAGAAGAGGATTCACACTTGTCAAGGCACTTCAGACAATGGGAGTTGATACAAATAATATTCCACATCAGCAAATGAGAAGCATTGTATGTGCCCAGTGTCATGTAACATATGTTGTTCCAAGAGACAAAGAAATGAAGCCAACAGGACTATTCTTTCCTTGGCAGGGTAGTAAACTTGGAAATATTTCAATTGAAAACATTATCAAAGTTCTTAAGAGTGATCCATCATATGCTGAATGGAAACAGGCAGTCACAGGATTTAAGCTTGCCTACATAAGACATCCTGAATTTGAACTTTTCTCAAATAACTCAGTCCATTGGAATGCAGGAGTTGCCTGTGCTGACTGTCACATGCCTTATAAGAAAATGGGTGGATTCAAGGTCAGTGAGCACAGAATAATGAGTCCACTTAAAAACGATATGAAACCCTGTCTACAATGCCATGCAGAGACTCCCGAATGGCTTAAACATCAAGTCATAGCAATTCAGGACAGAACAATGAGTATGCTTCTTAGGGCTGGTTATCAGACAGCAATAACTGCAAAGCTCTTTGAAATCACCCACAAAGCTCAGGAACAAGGCAAATCCCTTGACCAGAATCTTTACAATAAAGCAAAAGATATGTATTTAGAGGCAATTTACAGAGTTATATTTATTGGGGCAGAAAATTCAATAGGTTTCCACAATCCAACAGAGACCATGAGGGTGCTTGGTGATGCAGTTACCTATGCATCAAAAGCTGAATCAGTCCTGCGAACGATGCTTGCTCAGGCTGGAGTTTCAGTTCCTGTGAATATTGACCTTGAGCTTAAAAAATATCTTAACAATCGTGGTGAGAAGAAGCTTAACTTTAAGCCAGAACAAGAGTTCAAAGACCCATTTGGAACTCAGCAAAATTTAGAAGCCCTTCTTAAGTAGTCTACTAACATCTGCACCCGGTCACATCCGGGTGCAGATAAATCCTAATTATATCAGCTTTTGTTATAATTCAATTATGAGAAAGAATGTAGCTTTGGCTTTTTATTACACTAAACAGAACAGATACAGTTTTAATGCATTGCTTGGAGCTTTGGAGAGTGAGCCAGATTTTGAAAATCTGCAGACTTACCTTTTAATTTCAAAGCAATCCCTTTACTTTGAACTTAAGGAAATAGCTAAAAAACATGAAAAAGTGATTTTCGGAATATCATTTTTCACTACCCAATTGTGGGATGTAGAGAAAATTTTAAATTCGCTTAAACCTTTAAAAAATGAATGTAAAAATCTTTTATTCATTGCAGGAGGTGCACATCCAACAGGAGAGCCTTTTAAAACACTTGAAATGGGTTTTGATGTTGTTGTAAGAGGTGAGGCGGAGGAAACATTGATTGAACTTTTGAAAGCTTTTGATGCTGATGAAGATTTTACCAAAGTAAATGGAATTGCTTATGTTGACGAAAATAGGCACTTTAATTTAAATCCATTGAGAAATCATGTAAATTTAGACAACTATGCTCCTTTTTCTTTAAAACACAGAAGATTTGGTCCTATTGAGATAACAAGGGGGTGTCCATTTTGTTGCCACTACTGTCAGACTTCATATATGTTTGGAGCAAAAGTAAGACATAGAAGTATAGAAAAAATATGCGAATATGTAGAGGTTATGAAACAGAAAAACTTGAAAGATATTAGGTTTATATCTCCAAATGCCTTCTCCTATGGTTCGGTTGATGGAAAAGCTTTGAATATTGCAAAGATAGAGGAACTTCTCAGAAATATTAGAGAAATTATCAACCCTGATGGAAGAATTTTTTTCGGCAGCTTTCCATCTGAAGTAAGACCTGAGCATGTAACAGAGGAGACAATAGATGTTTTACTTAGATATGCTGACAATAAAAATATTGTTATTGGTGCTCAATCTGGAAGTGACAGAATTCTTAAGCTTTGCCACAGAGGACACTCTATTGAGGATGTATACAAAGCTGTAAAGTTAACAGTAGATGCAGGACTTATTCCTAATGTGGACTTTATCTTTGGACTGCCCGGTGAAACTGAAGAAGATGTTAAACAAACAATCAAAGTTATGCATGACTTAGCCAAAATGGGAGCAAGAATTCATGCCCACACATTTATGCCACTTCCGCAAACACCATTTTCTAAGTCTCCAGCAGGAAAAATTAGCAACGAACTAAAAAAAATAATTGGAAAATTAATTTCAAGCAGAGTTTTATATGGTAGCTGGAGACAACAGCAAGAGCTTGCTAAAAGAATCGTTCAATATCTAAAAAATTAATACTCAATACCCTTTCTGGCTTGAACACCTTTTGTGTAATAGTGTTTAACTTCTTTCATCTCTGTAACAAGGTCAGCTATTTCAATAAGTCTCTGGGATGCATATCTTCCAGTAAGAACTACTTCAATATTTGGAGCTTTCTTTTGCAAAACACTTATCAGCTCATTCTCTGGAATTATACCAAGATACACTGCAAGATTTATTTCATCAAGTATTACTAAATCAAAAAAACCACTTTTTAAAACATCTGTAACTTCCTTAAACCCCTGCAAAATTATTTCATAGTCTTCGGATTTAGGCTTTCCATTTATAAAGCCTGTTCCGTATTGTTTTAAAGTTATTAAGTCTTTAAATCTTTCCAATGCAGTATGTTCACTGCACTTTTGATTTTTAATAAACTGGGCAATAAAAACCTTAAGTCCAGCTCCAGCTGCTCTTAATGCAAGTCCCAGTGCAGCAGTTGTTTTGCCCCTACCATCGCCTGTGTAAATCTGAATATAGCCCTTTTGCATTACAAAATTTACCTTTTCTAAAAATTAAAAGTCAAGTAAAAACTTTATTACATACTTTCAACTGTTTTATAATTTTATAAATTGTGGTGGAGGTGTTTGCATGGAAGAGAAAAAAATTGACAGCAAAATAATAAGAGTAATTATTGGTGATATAACTGAAAGAAACACTGATGCTATTGTAAATGCAGCAAATAATTATCTTAAGCATGGTGGAGGAGTTGCAGGAGCAATCGTAAAAAAAGGTGGTCAAATAATTCAGGAGGAGAGTGACAAAATCGGTTTTGTTCCTACTGGCTCATCGGCAATAACAACTGCAGGAGCTTTAAAAGCAAAATATGTTATTCATGCAGTAGGTCCAAAATGGGGTGAGGGAGGTGAAGAAAACAAACTTAAAAGTGCGGTTTTAAGTAGTTTAAAAAAAGCAGATGAATACAAACTAAAAAGTATATCTTTTCCTGCTATAAGCTCTGGAATCTTTGGATGTCCTAAAGACATGGTAGCAAGAGTTTTAGTAAACACTGCAGTTGAATACATCAAGAGTAATCCTAAATCTTCAATTGAAATCATTGAATTTTGTCTTTTTGATGAAGACACATATCGCTACTTTAAAAACGAGTTTGATAAAATATAGGATAAAATATAATTGTTGCCGGGATAGCTCAGCGGTAGAGCAGTCGATTCGTAATCGACCGGTCGTGGGTTCGAATCCCATTCCCGGCTTTTAATTTTTAAAAAATTTTTTTTCAATTTTAAAGAATTAATGATGTGGACTTCACTATTTTAAACAATCCAATGAAAAATGAGGGGTTAAAAAAATAATAGATTGAAGTAACTTTCTGAGCCGTAAGAATTATAAAAATGGCACTTTGCCTTATTAAGTAATCAAGAGATTTATTGCTCTTTGGTTAGACAATTTAGTCATCTACTTACAATTTCGTATTTCCCCAAGCCAAAGGCTGTATTTTTGCCAGCATGGATTATTTCACCTGCTTTAAGTATTGAAAGGAATGGAGAAAGCTCGCCCT
>FWWL01002756.1_pt1 | contig 28713 bp, 29 predicted proteins | sample 2228331 | NCBI WGS metagenome assembly FWWL01 (sample SAMEA103939775, study PRJEB20133) | metagenome
ATCAAGCGCGCCCGCTTCCTGGGCCTGCTGCCATACGTCATCCGCTGAGCGGATTCGACAAACCCGGCGGAGCCTCGGCTCCGCCGGTATCACTGAATTTCCAGGTCGCCCGGTGGTGAAACCCCTCCGGGATCGTTGAGGCGAAGCCTCTCACCCTGCCGGGCCCCTTGCGGGCCGCCGAGCAGCGGGACAGCAGGACGAAAGTTGATGCTACCAATTGTCGGCATAGGAGCAGGGCTCGTTGCGGCCCTCCTGTTCTCGGTGGTGATCACGGGATCGCCGCTGGCCGTCTTTCTGTATTCGGCCGCCCCCCTCCCGATCTTCATCGCAGCGCTCGGCTGGAACCATCGCGCCGGGCTCGTCGCCATCGCGGCCGGAAGCGCGGCGGTGGCCGTCTCGCTCAGCGTCACCGCCGGCATCGCGTTCGCGATCATCATAGCCTTGCCCGCGTGGTGGATCGCCTATCTCGCCTTGCTGGCGCGCGACGACGGCGCGGGCCGCATCGAATGGTATCCGCTCGGCAACCTGCTGGTCTGGATCGCCGCCACGGCCGCGCTCGCGACCGTCGGCAGCGCGCTGATCATGACCACCGATTTCGAGGCCTATCGCGCGGTCATCGTCCGCATCATCGAGAATCTGCTCGGCGAGATGGTGCGCACACGGATGATCACCCTGCCGGCCGACACGAAGGTGCAGGATCTCGCCCAGACGCTGGCCCCGGCGGTGCCGATCGGCATCGGCGCATCCTTCGTGATGACGATCACCACCAATCTCTGGCTCGCCGCCAAGGCGGTGCAACTTTCCGGCCGCCTGCCCCGGCCCTGGCCCTTTATTCCCGCGACGACCCTGCCGCGCCAGGCGCTGCTGATCCTGGCGCTCGCGCTGGTCGCAGCCTCGCTTGGCGGCTTTGCCGGCGTCGCAGGGGCGGCGATGACCGGCGCGCTGTTTGCGACCTGCATGTTCTCCGGCCTGGCGATGCTGCACGACATCTCGCGCGGAAAGCCGTGGCGCACGCCGATGCTGGTCTCCGTTTATGTCGCGCTCGTCGTGATGCAGGCGATCGTGACGCCCCTGCTGGCGCTCGCCGGCCTGCTCGATTCCCTGCTCGGCCTGCGCAAGCGAGCCGCTCAACCCCCGCCTCCAGCCGCCTGACACAACCCTACCGCTCTCAAAGGAGATAAGACCATGGAAGTGATCCTGCTCGAACGCGTCGCCAAGCTCGGCCAGATGGGCGAAGTCGTGAAGGTCCGCGACGGGTTCGGCCGCAACTATCTGCTCGCCCGCGGCAAGGCGCTGCGCGCCACCGAGGAGAACCGCAAACGCTTCGAGAGCCAGAAGATCGAGCTCGAAACCCGCAACCTCGAGCTGAAGTCCGAGGCCGACAAGGTCGCCGAGACGCTGGACGGCCACTCCGTCGTCATCTTGCGCCAGTCGGGCGAATCCGGCGTGCTCTACGGCTCGGTCTCGACCCGCGACATCGCCGAATCGCTGACAGCCGACGGCTTCCATGTCGCCCGCAGCCAGATCACCCTCAACGCCCCGATCAAGACGCTGGGCCTGCACACCGTCCCGGTCGTGCTGCACCCGGAGGTCTCGGTCACGGTCACGATCAACGTCGCTCGTTCGGCGGAAGAGGCGGAGCGCCAGGTCCGTGGCGAGAACGTCACAGCGCGCGAGGAGTTTGACCTCGACGATCTCGGGCTGGAAGTCGGCGCGGCGCTGGCGGAAGCCGGCGAGGACGATCGCTGAGATTGCCTCATCGGTATCATGCGGAGGCGCCGCGACAACGCGGCGCCTTTTTCATGACGCAACTTTTCATGGCGCAACGAAGAGCCCCGATCCCGGGTGGTCGCTGCACGATTTGACCTCACTGACAACGGCTGTCGCCGGCTTGTTGTGAATTACCGTGGACAGTCAGAATCGACTCGCCTCGAAAGGCAAATTGTCCGACTGAAACGCCTCGTGAGATCGACCCGGAAACGGACCCAAAAACCATGGCACCCGTTACCGCCCTCGTCACCCGTCTCGACAACCGCGAGACGGAGTATCGCGTCCAGCCTCAGAACATCGAGGCCGAGCAGGCGCTGCTGGGCGCGATCCTGGTCAACAACGATGCCTTCTATCGCGTCTCGGACTTCCTGCTGCCGGACCATTTCTACGAGCCGATCCACCAGCGCATCTTCGACCAGACGGCGAGCCTGATCCGGGCCGGCAAGATCGCGAGCCCGATCACGCTAAAAACCTTCGTCGGCGAGATGGATCTGGGCGGGATCACCGCTTCGCAATATCTCGCGCGCCTCGCCGCCGAGGCGACGACCGTCATCAACGCGCAGGATTACGGCCGCACGGTCTACGATCTCGCCATCCGGCGACAGCTCATCGGCGTCGGCGAAGACCTCGTCAACACGGCTTATGACTCGCCCATCGACCTCGCCCCGCGCGAGCAGATCGAGGAGGCCGAGCGCAAGCTTTACGAACTGGCCGAGAAAGGCCGCTACGAGGGCGGCTTCCAGAAGTTCGACGGCGCGCTGCGCACCGCCATCGACATGGCGGCCAACGCCTATCAGCGCGCCGGCGGGCTGTCGGGCCTGTCGTCAGGCCTGCGCGATCTCGACCACCGCATGGGTGGGCTGCAGGGCTCGGACCTGATCATCCTCGCCGGCCGCCCGGCCATGGGCAAGACCTCGCTCGCCACCAACATCGCCTTCAACATCGCAAAAGCGTGGCGCGGCGAGCGGCAGGAGGACGGCTCGATCAAGAGCGTCGATGGCGGCATCGTCGGCTTCTTCTCGCTCGAAATGTCGTCCGACCAGCTTGCGACCCGCATCGTCGCCGAGCAGTCGGGCATCTCGTCCTACAAGATCAGGCAGGGCCGCATCACCGAGGCCGATTTCGCCCGCCTGACCGACGTCGCGGCGCAGATCGAGAAGCTGCCGCTCTATATAGACCAGACCGGCGGCATCTCGATCGCGCAACTGATGGCACGCGCCCGGCGGCTGAAGCGCCAGAAGGGCCTCGACATCCTGTTCATCGACTATCTCCAACTTCTCTCCGGCTCAGCCAAGAACGGTCAGAACCGCGTCCAGGAGTTGACCGAGATCACCACCAGCCTGAAGGCGCTGGCCAAGGAGCTCGCCGTGCCGATCGTAGCGCTGTCCCAGCTCTCGCGTCAGGTCGAGAGCCGCGACGACAAGCGCCCGCAGCTTTCGGATCTGCGCGAATCCGGCTCGATCGAACAGGACGCCGACGTGGTGATGTTCGTCTACCGCGAGGAGTATTATCTCAAGGGCAAGGAGCCGCGGCCCGGCACCGAAGAGCACAACAAGTGGCAGATCGAGATGGAGGCGGCGCACGGCCTCGCCGAATTGATCATCGGCAAGCAGCGCCATGGCCCGACCGGAACAGTCCAGCTCCAGTTCGACGCCGAGGTGACCCGCTTCTCCGACCGCGCCGACGAATCGCGCCTGCCGGACCACCTGTGAGCGCCTTCGACACACCGGACGCCGGCAGCGCCGGGGCGACGCTGACCGTCGATCTCGGCGCGCTCGTCGCCAACTGGCGGATGCTCGGCACGCGCGCCGGGACGGAGGCCGCAGCCGTGGTCAAGGCGAACGCCTATGGCGTCGGCATCGAGCCGGCCGTCACCGCGCTGAAAGCGGCCGGCTGCAAGACCTTCTTCGTCGCGCATCTCTCGGAGGCCATTCGCGCCCGCGCCGTCGCTCCCGAAGCGACGATCTATGTGCTGAACGGCCTGCTGCCTGGAACCTGCGGAACCTATGCGCAGCACGCTCTCTCGCCGGTGCTGGGCTCGCATGAGGAACTGCTCGACTGGGCCGCCTTCCGCCAGAGCGGCGCGCAGGTCAGACCGGCCGCCCTGCATGTCGATACGGCGATGAACCGGCTGGGACTTTGGCCCGGCGAGGGGCTCAGCCTCGCCCGCGAGCGCGGCAGCGTGATCGCGGCCGCCGGCATCGGGCTGGTGATGAGCCATTTCGCTTCCTCCGAAGACGAGACCGACCCGGCCAATGCCCGCCAGGTCGCGGCCTTCGCCGAGATCGCCGCAGCGCTGCCCGAGATTCCTGCCTCGCTCAAGAACTCCTCGGGCCATTTCCTAAAGGACTGTCCGTCCTACGCCCTGACCCGGCCGGGCTATGCGCTCTATGGCGGCAATCCGACTCCGGGCCAGCCCAATCCCATGCAGGCGGTCATCGGGCTGGAAGCCCGCATCATCCAGCTTCGCGAGGTCGAGGCCGGCACGCAGGTCGGCTATAATGGCCGCTGGATCGCCAAGGGCAAGCGCCGGCTAGCGACGATTCATCTCGGCTATGCCGACGGCTATCCGCGCAATGCGAGCTGGACGGATGCGCAGACCGGAGGCTCGGCCGTGGTCGGCGGCGTGGTCTGCCCCTTCGTCGGCACGGTCTCGATGGATTTGATCATCATCGATGTCAGCGACGCTCCGGCCAGTGCAGTCGAGCGCGGCGCATCCGTCACCCTGATCGGCGGCCCGCTCGATCTGGAAGCGGTCGGCGCGGGCGCGAAGACCAGCGGCTACGAGATACTGACCAGCCTCGGCAAGCGCTATGCGCGGCGGTATGCGGGGTTGTGAGGTGATGGATTTGACGAGCCTCGACCTGTCCCCTTCCCCCCGCTTCCCCATGTCGGCTGTTGCCGACTTGGGCAGACGTTGCTGGAAGTCGGGTAGACCCGACTTCCAGTGGGGAGTGGTAAGGGATGGGGGGGCGTGCAGAAAGTGGCTCGGCTGCGACCGCAGCTTGTCGACCTGCACTCTCCCCCCCACCCCGACCCTCCCCACCGCAAGCGGGGGGAGGGAGTAACGTGGCCAAGCGCGGCCCGACCTATATCTGCCAGGCCTGCGGCGCGGTCTATCACCGCTGGCAGGGCAAATGCGACGCCTGCGGCACCTGGTCCTCGCTCTCGGAAGAAGCACAAGCCGCCCCCGTCCCCGGCGCGCGTTCCTCGGGTGGCAAGCCGCGAGGCCGCGTCTTCGCGCTGGAGACGCTGAAGGGCGAGACGCAGGACGCGCCCCGCATCCGCTCAGGGATCGGCGAGCTCGACCGCGTCACGGGCGGCGGCTTCGTGCCGGGCTCGGTGCTGCTGATCGGCGGCGATCCCGGCATCGGAAAGTCGACATTGCTGATGCAGGCCTGCGCGGCGCTGGCGTTGTCCGGCCGCCGCGTCGTCTATGTCTCGGGCGAGGAATCCACCGGTCAGGTCCGGCTGCGCGCCGAGCGCATGGGGCTCAGCGCTGCGCCGGTCGATCTCGCGGCGGAGACCAATGTTGAGGACATCATCGCGACGCTGTCGCAGGGCGAGCGCCCGGCGCTGGTGGTGATCGATTCGATCCAGACCATGTGGTCGGGCGAGGTCGAGAGTGCGCCGGGCACGGTGACGCAGGTGCGCGGCTCGGCGCAGGCGCTGATCCGCTACGCCAAGGTGAGCGGCGCCTGCATCATCCTCGTCGGCCACGTCACCAAGGACGGACAGATCGCCGGTCCCCGCGTCGTCGAGCACATGGTCGACGCCGTGCTCTCTTTCGAGGGCGAGGGCGCGCACGCCTTCCGCATCCTGCGCGGCCAGAAAAACCGTTTCGGCGCGACCGACGAGATCGGCGTCTTCGAGATGACGGGAAAAGGCCTGTCGGAGGTGTCGAACCCGTCGGCGCTGTTTCTGGCCGGACGCGACCAGGCCGCGCCGGGCGCGGCGGTCTTCGCCGGCATCGAGGGCACAAGGCCAGTACTGGTCGAGATCCAGGCGCTGGTCGCCCCGACATCGCTGGGCACCCCGCGCCGCGCCGTCGTCGGCTGGGAGACCAGCCGGCTCGCCATGGTGCTGGCCGTTCTGGAGACGCATGGCGGCTTGAGGCTCGGCCAGCACGACGTCTATCTCAATGTCGCGGGCGGTCTGCGGGTCAACGAGCCCGCCGCCGATCTCGCGGTGGCGGCGGCGCTCGTCTCCTCGCTGACCGGCGCGATCCTGCCGCCCGAAGGCGTACATTTCGGCGAGATCGCGTTGTCGGGAGCCGTGCGCCCCGTCTCGGTGACACCGGCGCGGCTGCGCGAGGCGGCCAAGCTCGGATTCGAGTCCGCGACGCTGCCAAGCGGCGGCGATCAGGGCGACGTCGCGGGCTTAAGCCTCAAGCGCGTCAGTCATGTCACGGAACTGGTGGCAGAGATCGCAGCGCGCGCGCCCCGCAAGGTTGCGAAATGACAATGTCGCACCATTTCAAGGCCTGTGAAATCAAGATTTCATATGGGTGACGCCGCGCCTTCAAGCGCGTATAGCAAAATCCATGCGGCCAGCCCATTTCTTGCGTGGCCATTCCGACGACCATAGCGAAGCGGCTCACCTGATGCCTGTCACCATCCTCGATCTCGTCGTCATCGGCGTGGTTCTGATCTCGGCTTTGCTGGCGGCCGTGCGCGGGCTCACGCGCGAGGTGCTGGCGATCGCGTCATGGGTCGCGGCCGCCGCCGTCGCCTGGACCTTCCATCCGCAGCTTCTGCCGATCGTGAAGCAGTATATTCCCAACGAGACGATCGCGCTGATCGCGGCGATTTCCGCGCTGTTCCTGGTGACGTTGATCCTGGTCTCGCTGATCACGGCGCGACTGTCGGATTTCGTGCTCGATTCGCGCATCGGCGCGCTCGACCGTACGCTCGGTTTCGTCTTCGGGGCGGGCCGCGGCCTGCTGCTGGCGGTGATCGGCTATCTCTTTTTCACGGCGCTGGTGCCCGAAAAGATGCAGCCGCCCTGGGCGCGGGAGGCCAAGGCCAAGCCGCTGCTGGAGGAGACCGGCCGCTCGCTCCTCACCATGCTGCCGCAGGACATCAATTCCGACATCGTCAAGAAACTGCTCAAGCCCAAGACCGGCGACGAGCCGGTGGATGCGCCGGCCGAAGAGCCGCGCGCGCCCGCAAACCCGACCGCCGATCCGCAGCGCCGCACGGAAGTGCCAAACGCCACGGACCGGGCCGGCCTCCAGCGCGCGATCGAGGCGAGCCGCCCGGCGACGCCGCCTGCGACCCCTGCCCGGCCTTGACCGACCGAATCGCCTGGCTTTGCTAAATTCGCCTTGATCCGAGCCTATCGACGCCATCGTTTCGTTACTTGGAGCCTGCGATGCAGCTTTTGAGCGCAGCCGACGCCCCCTTCGATCCCCATGCCGACAGGCTTCGGGAGGAATGCGGCGTCTTTGGCATCTTCGGCCATGCCGACGCCGCCGCGCTGACGGCGCTCGGCCTGCATGCGCTCCAGCATCGCGGCCAGGAGGCGGCGGGCATCGTCTCCTTCGACGGCGCGCGCTTCCATTCGGAGCGCCGCCTCGGCCTCGTCGGCGACGCCTTCTCGGAAGCGGCGGTGATCGAGAAGCTGAAGGGCTCGCAGGCCATTGGCCATGTTCGCTATTCGACCACGGGCGAGACCATCCTGCGAAACGTCCAGCCGCTCTTCGCCGAACTGCATGGCGGCGGCTTCGCAGTCGCCCATAACGGCAATCTGACCAACGGTCTGACGCTGCGGCGCAACCTCGTCCGCGACGGCGCGATCTATCAGTCGACCTCCGACACCGAGGTGCTGCTGCACCTCGTTGCGCGCTCGCGCAAACCCCGTTTCATCGAGCGTTTCGTTGAGGCGATCCGCCAGATCGAGGGGGCCTATGCCTTCGTCGGCATCACCAATAAGAAGCTGATCGGCGCGCGCGATCCGCTCGGCATCCGCCCGCTGGTGCTGGGCGAGCTCGACGGCGCGCCGATCCTGACCTCGGAGACCTGCGCGCTCGACATCATCGGAGCGAAGTTTATCCGCGAGGTCGAGAACGGCGAGGTCGTCGTCATCTCGGAAAGCGGGATCGAGAGCCACAAGCCCTTCCCGCCGACGCCCGAGCGCCCCTGCATCTTCGAATACATCTATTTCGCCCGCCCCGATTCGATCGTGAAGGGGCGCAGCATCTATGAGCGTCGCAAGCAGATGGGCGCGCAGCTCGCCGCAGAAGCTCCGGCCAATGCCGACGTGATCGTGCCCGTGCCCGATTCCGGCGTGCCAGCCGCGCTCGGCTACGCGCAGGCCAGCGGCATTCCCTTCGAACTCGGCATCATCCGCAACCATTATGTCGGGCGCACCTTCATCGAGCCGACGCAGAAGGTCCGCGAACTCGGGGTGCGGCTGAAGCATTCGGCCAACCGCTCGGTCGTCGAGGGCAAGAGTATCGTGCTGGTCGACGATTCGATCGTGCGCGGCACCACCTCGTTCAAGATCGTCAAGATGATGCGGGAGGCGGGCGCGCGCGAGGTGCATTTCCGCATCTCCTCGCCGCCGATCACCCATCCGGACTATTACGGCATCGACACGCCCGACCGCGAGAAGCTGCTTGCCGCGACCCATACGCTGGAGGAAATGCGCCAGTTCGTCGGTGCCGATTCGCTGGCTTTCCTCTCGGTCGACGGGCTGTACCGCGCCATGGGCCATGCCGGGCGCGACAACGCCCGCCCGCAATTCACCGACCATTGCTTCACCGGCGACTACCCGACCTCGCTGACCGACGTGATCGGCGAGAGCGCCAAGCAGCAGCTCTCGCTGCTCGCGGAAGCGGGTTGACCCTGACCACCCTGGACCTTTCATGATCAAGCCTCTCAGCGGCCGCGTGGCGCTCGTCACCGGCGCCTCGCGCGGCATAGGGCGCGCTGCGGCGCTCGCCTATGCCCAGGCCGGAGCCCATGTCGTGGCGCTTGCCCGTACCGCCGGCGCGCTCGAGGAACTCGATGACGAGATCCGGGCGGCGGGCGGTCAGGCGACGCTGGTCCCGGTCGATCTCAGCGACGCCCCCGCGATCGAGAAGCTCGGCCCGGCCCTGCTGCAGCGCTGGGGCAAGCTCGACATCCTGCTGGCGAATGCGGGTATCCTCGGCCCGCTGACGCCGCTGACCCATGCTTCCGTCAAGGAATGGAACCGCGTCTTCGACACCAACGTCACCGCCAACTGGCGGCTGCTGAAATCGGTCGAGCCGGCGCTGCAGGCTTCCGATGCCGCGCGCGTCGTCCTGATGAGTTCGGGCGCGGCGCATAAATGCCTCGCCTATTGGGGGCCGTATTCGATCTCGAAGGCCGCCGTCGAGGCGATGGCGCGCACCTACGCCGCCGAGACCGCGACCACGCCGCTCAAGGTCATGCTGGTCAATCCCGGCCCGCTGCGCACGAGGATGCGGGCCGAGGCGATGCCCGGCGAAGACCCTCAGACATTGCGCACGCCGGAGGAATTGGCGCCGCATCTGGTCGCGCTCGCCTCGCCGGACTGGAGCGAGACCGGCAAGATCTTCGATTTCCCGCAAGGCAAAGTGCTGACGCCGCAAATGCCGGCCTGAGGCGCGGACGCAAACCACAGCGATCCTACCGCCTTCTGCTCCTCGGCCCGCTGACGACCGGCGTCTTCGCCCGGTTCTCCGCGTCGAGCTTGCGCCAGCGCGCCAGACGCTCGGGATCGACCGCGCCGCTCGCGACGCCAGCCTGCACCGCGCAGCCGGGCTCGTGCTCATGGGTGCAGTCGCGGAAGCGGCACTCCGGAGCGAGTTCGGTGATCTCGGCGAACAGCGTCTCCAGCCCTGACGCTGCATCGCTGACATGGAGCGTTCGCATGCCGGGCGTATCGATGACCCAGCCGCCGCCCGCGACAGCGTGGAGCGAACGTGCGGTCGTGGTATGGCGGCCCTTGTCGTCGCTCGCGCGTATCTCGCCGGTCTCCTGCGCGTCCTCGCCTGCGCCGGTCAGCGCATTGACGAGGCTCGACTTGCCGACGCCAGACGAGCCGACCAATGCAACGGTCCGGCCGGGCCCGCACCAGGGCGCGAGCACGGCGGCGGCCTCGGTCGAGAGCGGATTGACGATCAAGACCGGCAGTCCGCGCTGCAGCCCGGCAGCCTCGTCGAGAAAGCCCTGCGCGTCGTCGACGAGATCGGCCTTGGTCAGCAGGATCACGGGCTGCGCCCCGCTTTCGTTCACCAGCGCCAGATAGCGCTCGAGCCGGGCGGCGTTGAAATCGCCATTGCAGGAGGTGACGATGAAGAGCGTGTCGATATTGGCCCCGGCGAGTTGCGGGGTGGCGCTGCCCTCGACGCGGCGCGCCAGCACCGTCCTGCGCTCCAGCCGGCGCAGGAACAGGTCGGTCCCTGGCTCGACCAGCACCCAGTCGCCGACGGTGTAATCGCCGGTTTTCGCATGGACCGGCAGCGTGAGTCGGATCGGCCCTGACGGACAAATCGCCGACATCCGGGCGCGATGCACCGTCGCGATGCGCGCAGGCATCAGCCCGGCCTCGTCGGGCTCGCATTGCGAAGCGAAGAAATCCGACCAGCCGAGCGCGGCCAGCGACGCTGCTTCGTCCGGCTCCCTCACGATCCCATTCCACCCTGCGCTGTCGTCGCCATGCGCGATGCTAGAGCGGGGTTTACGCCCGGAGGCAAGCGCGAGCGTCCGGCGAAGACTGGACGCGCAACTTGTCCGGCGGCAGAGAGGACGCCCCCGTCTCGCGACAAGAACCCGGAAGGCCCGCCATGACCGCTCCCCTCTCCATCGGCATCATCGGCGCGGGCATCATGGGCGAGCGGCTGGCGCGCGCGATCCTCGATCAGCCTGCGGGCCTCGTCGCGGTCTCCGGCGTGTGGGATCCGTCCGCTGCCGCCCTGGAGCGCGTCACGACCGCCTTGCCGGCGATTCGCGCCCTGCCCGACGCCGCGTCCCTGATCGCCGCCAGCGGCTGCGTCTACATCGCCTCGCCGCCCGCGTCTCATCTCGGCCATGCCCGCGCCGCGCTCGCCGCCGGAAAGAGCGTGTTTTGCGAGAAGCCGCTGGCGGTCGATGTCGAGGACGCCCGCGCCTTCGTGGCGGAAGCCGGGGCGCGCGGCGCGGTGAACTTCCCCTTCGCCTCCTCGCCGGCGGTCGCGGCGCTGCGCGGCTGGCTCGCGCAGGGAGCGGTCGGCGCAATCACGGATGTCACGATAGAGGTCGGTTTCAGAACGTGGCCGCGCCTCTGGCAGGCCGATGCGGCCGCCTGGCTCGACGCGACCGCGCAGGGCGGCTTCACCCGCGAGGTCGTCTCGCATTTCCTGTTCCTGACGCGCCGGCTGGTCGGCCCGCTGCACGGCCTCGCCGCCAGCGCCGCTTTCCCGGAGTCCGGCCGCTCCGAGCGCGCGATCAACGCCAAGCTCCTTGCAGGCGACGTGCCGGTGACGCTGACCGGCGGTGTCGGCATAACGGACAAGGACGACCACAACATCTGGACGCTGACAGGCGAGAACGGCGCCGTTCGCCTGCGCGACTGGTCGATCGCGGAGCGCAGGCAGACCGACGGCTCCTGGCAGGCCACGCCCGACGCCCTGCCCAACGAAAAGGCCCGCCCGCTCGCGCTGAAACGCCAGCTGGAAGGCGTCGTCGCTATGGCTCGGGGGGAGCCGCACCATCTCGCGACGCTTCAGGAGGCTCTTGAGGTTCAGGCGATCGTCGAGACGATGCTGCAGGGCCGCTGAGCGCCCTTGTCGTCGCATCGCAGCCGCGCAAGACTTAGATTGTTCGCACCGGAGCCCGCCGATGATCCGCCCCGCCTTGCTGCTGCTCGCTTTCGCCAGTGGAATCGGCCTGTCGCAGCCGGCCCGCGCCGAGACCTGCGACGATCTCTGGTACTCGCGCAACGAGATCTACAAGGCGCAAGGGTACTGCTTCCGCACGCAGCGCGGCATCAGCGCTTTCGGCAATGCCGGCTGCCAGTACGACAATGTCGAGGATGTGCCGCTTTCGGCGAACCAGCGCCGAACCGTGGCCGAGATCGCCCGCGAGGAGCGGGCCCGGCGCTGCCCGCGCTGAAGCAGGATGCGGCGGATTTGCTGTGGAGAGCAGCGCGCTCCCGCCACGCCATGCCGGACGCGCATGCTAGAACCGCCCGCCTGAACGGCATAGAGCAGGGCGACGCGACCACCGCATGACCAGCGCGATCGATATGGGCCTGACCACGGCCGGCCAGCCGGCCTGGCTCGATCTCGCCGAGCTCCTGGCGACGCGGCTTCTGGTGCAGGGCAATTCCGGCTCGGGTAAGTCGCATCTGTTGCGCCGCCTGCTCGAGCAGAGCGCGCCCCTGGTGCAGCAGGCGGTGATCGATCCGGAGGGCGATTTCGTCTCTTTGGCCGAGCAGTTCGGCCATGTCGTGGTCGATGCCCAATGCGGCGAGGCCGAACTGCAGCGCGTCGCGCTCAGGGTGCGCCAGCACCGCGTTTCGGTGGTGCTGAATCTCGAGAACCTCGATGCCGACGAGCAACTGCGCGCGACCGCCGCCTTCCTCGGCGGGTTGTTCGACGTCGAGCGCAGCCTGTGGTTTCCGATGCTGGTCGTGGTCGATGAGGCGCAGCTCTTTGCCCCCGTGATGGCGGGCGAGGCCTCAGACGAGGCGCGCAGGCTCTCGCTGGGTGCGATGACGAACCTGATGTGCCGGGGCCGCAAGCGCGGGCTGGCGGGCGTCATCGCGACGCAGCGTCTGGCCAAGCTCGCCAAGAACGTCGCGGCCGAAGCCTCGAACTTCCTGATGGGCCGCACCTTCCTCGACATCGACATGGCCCGCGCCGCTGACCTGCTCGGCATGGAGCGCCGGCAGGCCGAGATGTTCCGCGATCTGGAGCGCGGCCAGTTCGTGGCGCTGGGGCCAGCCCTGTCGAAGCGCCCGCTGCCGCTGCGCATCGGCCCCGCCACCTCGGTCGATCGCGGCGGCGCACCCGGCCTGATGCCGTTGCCCGAGCAGGGCGCGGAGGAAGCCGGCAAGCTGATCTTCACGGCGGGTCCCGACGAGCCCGCGCCCGCCGCCAGGATCGCGAGGCCGGCCCCGCGCCCCCGGCCGCCGGCCAACGACGTGCTGCGCCAGATCGAGAGCTGGAAGCCAGCAGCGGTCCCGGAGCCCGAGCCGGAGACCCCGATGGATCCGGCCGAGCGCGAAGCCGGGATGGCCGCGATCCTGTCGGAACTCATGGCCGATCCGGAGACGCGCATGCGGCAGGTCGCCGTGCTCTATCAGGATTTCACGGTGCGCTGCCGGATGCGCAGGCTCGGCTCGGGCGGCATGAGCCTGGACGAGTTCCGCCGCAGGCTCGCCGTCGCGCGGGCCGGCGCGAGCGACGAGATCACGGGCCAGCCGGTCTGGCGCGATGCGCTCGACGCGGCGGTGACGCTGCCGGAAGACCTGCAGTCGCTGTTCCTGGCGATCGTGCGGATCGCGATCGAGGGCGCGCCCTGCCCCAGCGACGCCGAACTCGCCGCGATCTACGGCAGTCATTCGCCCAGTCGCGCGCGCCGGCTGCTCGGCTATATCGAGGAGCGTGGCCTGCTCGTCGCCCATGTCGATTTCAGGGGCCAGCGCACGCTCGCGTTGCCGACGCTGGGGCTGGAGACCGCGCCCGGTCTGGCTCAGCCGCGCGTCGCCGGAATGCCGCGCGGGCTGCGGAGCTGACCCACCCCCACGCGACAGCCTCTCAGTGCCCCTTGCCGTTGGTCGCGAGCGTCATCTTGTCGACCCAGGCGATGCCGATCGCCGACAGGATGAAGACCGTGTGAATGATCGTCTGCAGGATGATACCGGTCTCGGTGTAGCTCGTCTTGCCGGCGACGCCGATATTGCCGGCCTCGATGAAGGTCCTCAGCAGGTGAATCGACGAGATGCCGATGATCGCCATGGCGAGCTTGATCTTCAGGATCGAGGCGTTGACGTGGCTGAGCCATTCCGGCTGGTCGGGATGTCCCTGCAGGCGCAGGCGCGAGACGAAGGTCTCGTAGCCGCCGACGATGACCATAATCAGCAGGTTCGAGATCATCACCACGTCGATCAGACCGAGCACGACGAGCATGATCTGCTGCTCGGTGAACTCCATGGCGTGGGTGACGAGATGGACCAGCTCCTTCAGGAACAGAAAAACATAGACGCACTGCGCCACGATCAGCCCGAGATAGAGCGGCACTTGCAGCCAGCGCGAGCCGAAAATGATCATCGGCAGCGGCTTCAGCGGGCCCGCGACAGGGGTCAGCGAGGGTTCGGCCGGGTGCGACATGGGACAATTCCAGGAGCTTGAAGAGCAATGCTGCGATGCGTCAAACGCCACAGCTAGATGGGGCGGGAGCGGCGCGGACGCAAGCGCCAACATCAGTGTGGCCGCAACTGAAGCCTTGTCGGCGGACGACGCTGCGTCACCTGAACATGAAATTTTGTCCATCCTCGCCAATCGGCGCTTTCAAGCCACATTCGAGGCAGATAAACTCCGCAATGATCGCGGCAACCATCAACGCCCTCTCGCTAATTTGAGAGGAGAGGAGTTACCCATGCTCAAGACCCTGACCCTTGCTGCCGCGCTGGCTGGCGCGACCCTGCTCGCGGCCCCGGCCTCGGCCGCCCCGATCTCCGCTGCCTCCACTGCTGCGCTCGCGCTCGCGGATGGCGGCAAGGACCTCGTCCAGACCGTGCAGTACCGCCGCTATGGCGGTTATCGCGGCGGCCCGCGCTACGGCTATCGCGGCGGCTACCGTGGCGGACGCGGCGGAGCGATCGCCGGAGGTATCGCAGCGGGCGCGCTCGGCGCTCTGGCCGCAGGCGCTCTGCTTGCGCCCGGTCCGGTCTATGGCGGGCCGGTCTATGTCGAGCCGGCGCCGGTCTATGTCGCCCCGCGCGCCTATGGTTATGGCGCGTCGGATGTCGATGCGGTCGCCTATTGCTCGCGCAAGTTCCGCAGCTATGACCCCGAGACCGGCACCTATATCGCCTCGGGCGGGGTCGTCCGCGCCTGCCCCTGAGATCGCGGCCGCTGACAGCGCCTGACGGGCGACCAGTGCAACCTCCCTGCTGCGATGCAGGGAGGTTTTTTGTGGTTCTGTGGCTGCTGATTTTGTGTCTCGGCATGGCGCGGCGGCGCTAGACTGCGCCCGACCTCGATCGGACCGGGACATCGCATGATCGCCGCACTAACACTTCTGCTGGCCTGCCAGCTTGCCGGCGAGGCGCTGGCGCGCCTGTTTGCGCTGCCGATTCCCGGCCCCGTGATCGGACTGGCCCTCCTTTTCCTCGGCCTGCAATTGCGAGCGGCATGGCGGCCGCACGCCACGCCGGTCGATGAACTGCCGCTCGGCGCGGTATGCGGCGTGCTGCTGGCGCATCTCTCGCTGCTTTTCGTCCCGGCCGGAGCCGGCATCGTCCGCCATGCCGGCGCGCTCGTCGCGCATGGGCCGGGCCTGATCGTGGCGCTGCTCGTCTCGACCGCGCTGACGCTCCTCGTCACCGCCTTCGTCTTCGTGAAGGTCGCCGCGCTCGTCGATAGCGCGCCGGAGAACTGAGACCGTGACCCCGCTCGATCTCGCCCGCGTCGAGACGCTCTGGGTCTATCTCGCCGCCGACCCGCTGCTCTGGCTCACCGTGACGCTGATCGCCTATGTCGCCGCCGACCGGATCTCGGCGGCGCTCGGCCGGCATCCGCTCGCCAACCCGGTGCTGATCGCAGTCGCCTTCCTCGCCGCAATCCTGCTCGCAACGAAGACCCCCTTCGAGACCTATTTCCAGGGCGCGCAGTTCGTGCATTTCCTGCTTGGACCGGCGACGGTTGCGCTCGCTTTGCCGCTGCATCGGCACTGGCCGATCGTGCGCAAGGCGGCGCTGCCGATCCTCGCCGCACTCCTGGCCGGCGCGGTCACCGCCGTGGTCAGCGCCGTCGGCATCGCCGCCTTGTTCGGCGCACCCTACCCCGTGCTGGCGGCGCTCGCGCCGAAATCGGTCACGGCGGCCATCGCGATGGGCGTGGCGCGCGGCATCGGCGGCGAGCCCTCGCTGACGGCGACGCTGGTGATCGCGACCGGTATTCTCGGCGCGGTGATGGTGACGCCGCTGATGGTGCTGTTCCGATTCACCGATTGGCGGGCCCGCGGCTTCGCGGCGGGCCTGGCTGCCCATGGCATCGGCACCGCGAGGGCCCTCCAGGTCAATCCGGTGGCCGGAGCCTTCGCCGGCATCGCCATGGGGCTGAACGGGCTCGTCACGGCGGCGCTGGTCCCGCTGATCCTGACGCTTTTCTGACGCAGCTGGTGCAACCTGCGAGGTCATCGACCGGACAGTCCCGCTTCGCCACTGCTTGGAGTTGCCGACGATGCGCCCCGGTCGTCACGGGATGCGCGAGACGCCTGACGGAGACATGCCGATGAAAGTCCGGGACCTCTATCCCCTCGTCACCACGTCGGCGCTCTTCGAGGCGCGCGACTTCTATGTCACGCATTTCGGCTTCGAGGTCGTCTTTGAGGCGAGCTGGTTCGTCTATCTGTCGGGCCCGGGCGAAGACGGGGCGCGCGGCGCGACGCTCGCCTTCATGCATCCGGACCACCCGTCGAACCCGCCCGGCCCCGAATCCTTCGCGGGCGTCGGCATGATTTTGACGATTGAGGTTTCGGACGCCCACGCCGTCTTCCAGCGCCTGAGCGCACAGGGCGCGCCCGTGATCCATCCGCTGACCGACGAGGACTGGGGTCAGCGGCGCTTCATGACGCGCGATCCGGCGGGCGTCATGATCGATGTGGTCGAGCAGATGACGCCCGCGCCGGGTTTCTGGGAGCGCTATCCGGCCCCGGCCGGCTGAGCCGCGCATCCGCGAGTTGCCAAAGCCCGCGCGGTCGGGAACATGGCCTCAAGCCGCAGCCGAAGCGCGAAGGAGCCCCGCGTTGAAGATCGCCACCTGGAACGTCAATTCCGTCCGCCAGCGGCTCGGCCATCTGCTCGATGTCCTGAAGCAGGAGGAGCCCGACGCGCTCTGCCTGCAGGAGATCAAATGCACCGACGCCGATTTCCCGCGCGCCGAGATCGAGGCGGCGGGCTGGCAGGTCGAGACGCATGGCCAGAAGACCTTCAACGGTGTCGCCATCATCTCGCGGTTGAGGCTGGAGGATGTCCGGCGCGGCTTGCCCGGCGACGAGGCAGACGAGCAGGCGCGCTATCTCGAAGGCGTGCTGCCGCTGGGCTCCGGCGTCGTGCGGGTGGCCTCGATCTACCTGCCCAACGGCAACCCGCCGAACACGGAAAAATACCCCTACAAGCTCGGCTGGATGCAGCGACTGACCAGCCATGCGCGGATGCTGCTCGCCCATGAGGAGCCACTGGTGCTGGCGGGCGACTACAACGTCATCCCCGAGCCGCGCGACGCCCGCGAACCAGCCGCCTGGGTCAATGACGCACTCTTCCTTCCGCCGACGCGCGCCGCCTTTCGCGGCCTGATCAATCTCGGCCTGACCGAGGCTTTTCGCGCCACCACGGAAGCCGGTGGGCATTACAGCTTCTGGGATTACCAGGCCGGCGCTTGGCAGCGAAACAACGGCATCCGCATCGACCACCTGCTGCTGTCACCGCAGGCGGCGGACAGGCTCGACGGCGTGCAGATCGTCAAGCATGTGCGCGGCTGGGAGAAGCCGTCCGACCATGTGCCGGTGATGGTGGAGTTGCGGGCCTCAGCAGGAAAAGAACTCGATCACTGAATTGCCCGGACGGGCATAGTTCAGACGCAGCGATTGGGTCAGGATCGCGTCGGTGAAAACCTCGTTGGAGAGTATCCGATTCAGGAAAGACTTCAGGTGCCTGAATCCGGAATGATAGCATGACACCACGAGCTTGCCGGAATCCTGCTCCCAGACGACGGCCTTGTCCTTCTCGAACTCCTTGGCGATGTTGCGATAGGTGTCGATCGTCACGGCCCAGTCGCCCACGCCGGGGACTGCCGCGCGGAACAGGCGCGCCCGCTCCTGCGGCGCGCCGGGGCAGATGATCTCGTTGCCGACATGCGAGACGCTGACGCCGTCAAAGGGTGAGACATAGGCGATCGAGTTCAACTCGAAGCCCTGTTTGGTGATCTTCTCGGTGCTAGAGATCGACTGCTTGTACTTCTCCGAGAAATCGATGCCGGCGGAGAGGCCAAGCTCGGCGAATTTGAGCAGTTCCTTGAAGCCCAGTTCGAAGCTGGCGCGCGCCTTCTTGTTGTTCTCGGTCTCCGTCGACGAACTGAGCGTCACCTCCTCGTTGCAGCCCACCCTGAGAGACGGGCTGGCTGACTTCAGCATGCGGGGCCACCGCCCTGACAGATCGCCCTGACCCCAGCCCGAGATAGGTCGGCGCGAGACGAGTTCGGCGAACTCGTCGAAATTGATCTTCACGAACTTCGACTCGTCGGCATCGTCCGACCCGATCGCGACGCGGGCTTCCGTGTCGCTGATCGAAATGCGCGATTGCGGATCGACGCTCTGGCTGGCGAGGCGCGAGGCGCGCAGCTCGGCGAATTTCTGGGAGAGTCGCTCGTCGCTCTTTCGGATCTTGACGATCGCGACGCCGCCGACCTTCTCCATAGGCAGGATCTCGCCGCGCGTGAAACTCAGATCGCGCTCGATCTGCTGGTCGCGCACGGTGATCAGCCAGTCATGGACACGCTGCCCCGTATCGGCCCGCGCCGCCCGCATGCGCTCGATCTCAGCCTCCGACACCAAGTGCTCGTATCCCGAATCGGAGAACCCACGCGCGGAGCCGAACACGCCAGCCTTCGTCAGGATCGGGATTCGGCCGGCGGCCAGCGCCGGCTGGCGCGACGGATAGGTCAGCACGAGTTCGCCCGGTGCCAGGACGTAATGGCAGTTGGCGCATTCGCGCCCGTTGAAGATGTCTGCGAAGGTTCGGGGCGAGAGGCTCTCCCGGAATGTGAAGATCGTTCCGCGCGAGAGCATGATCTCGGACCGCCCGAGCGACTGCTGCGCATGGGCGGATGCGCCGGACCACAGCAGAACAATCAACATCGCGACTTTGCGAAGCATGTCCCGAACCCCAACGCCTGCGATCGCAACCCCGGAAGGCCGGGCGTCGTCGCGCAGGCGGTGGCAGACCTGAGGTTGCACCCTGGCGACGGTGCGTCAGCTTAGGCCGCTGTCGTATCAGCGTCCAGTTGCAAGGATCGCCCACCGACAACGTGGTTCATGCGAGGCAAACGCGTAGAGCGGCCATAAGTGGCGGTCGGGCCGGCGCGGGCGTTAATCCCCAGAGCCCCGCTTCACGCCGCCCTTGATGAACACGCGGAACGGCGTCGTCCCCGTCGCGTCGCTGTCGAGCGAGCGCCATTTGCCGTTGGTGCAAAGCACGCCTCCTTGAGTTTCGACGGCGTCGAAGACGATAGCGTTGCGGTAGACCGTGCCGTTGGCCTCGATCGCGCGGAAATTCGTGGTGCACTTTCCGCCGGCGACGACCGGGTCATAGTCGTGGATCATGATGCCGCCGCCGCCCGTGCTGGGGAACGGGTCCTTGAGCGGCGCCCAAGACTCAAAGTTCTCCTGCGCCGTCGCGCTGAGGACGGCCAGCGCCGCGAAGGCCGCGATGAAGGAGAAGGAGACGGGGTCGCGCATGGCAGAAGCTCCGATGGGCTCTGCCGTCGTCTACGCCCGAACCGTCGATGCGGATGCAGACGCTTCAGCGCTGCGCGGAGCGCCCGCCGGCCACCTGCTGGCGCTCGACCATGGCGAGCGCGGCGCTGCGGTCGTTGACGGAGGCCGCGGCGAAGGCGGCGTCATGGCGCTCGAGGATCCAGCTCTCGCGGATCGGGTCCGCGCCCTCGCGCGCCAGCGACAGCCACATCAGGCCGAGCACCGGCGAGCGCGGCACGCCGTCGCCGCCGCGGATCAGCATGTCACCGAACACCGCGCGGGCGGGCGCGTGGCCCTTCTCGGCCGCGAGCTTCATCCAGCGCGCCGCCTGTCGCGCATCCTTCTGCGTGCCCTGCCCGGTCATATAGAGCCGCGCCAGATTGTACTGGCCGTCAGGGTCGCCGAAATAGGAGGCGGCGTAATGGAACATGTCGAAGGCGCGGTCGGCATTAGGCTTCACATAGGAGCCCTTGATGCCGTCGCTGAAATAGCCGCCGAGCGCAACGAACGCGCTGCCGACGATGCGGCCGTCGGCCGTGCCGGGAATGGCGTCGGCGTTCTCATCCGCGATCTTGGAGAAATACTCGAAGGCCTTGAGATCATTGGCGGGCACGCCCTCGCCGCTGGCATAGACCCGGCCGAGTTTGAACTGCGCCGCGAGATTGCCCTGCGCCGCGACATATTCGAGCGCGCGCACCGCGCCGACCTGGTTGCCGGCGGTGGAATCGCGCATCCAGGCCTTGATCGCGTCGCGGGCATTGGCGAAGGGCGCGAGCGGCAGCGCCATATGGGCGGCCGGGCCGCTCGGCGCGGGCGCGATCGACCGCGTCCCGAGGGCAGCGCTCGACCCGCCGACGCCCAGCCCGGGCTCCGGCAGAGCGACGCCGGGAATCGGCAGCGGCGGCACCGGCGCAGGCCGGCCCGGCGCGACATCCTGCGCCCAGGCGGCGCAGGGGCCGCCCAGGATCAGGAACAAGGCTGCAAAGGAAACGCTAGATATCCGCATAGCAATGGGTCTCGGCGGCTCCTCCGGGGTGGGTTACGGCCCCTCCCTTGGCGGAGCCGACCGTCTGCGCGTATTTCCACAGCGCCCCCGATGCGTAATCGGTCTTGCGCGGCGTCCATGCCTTATGACGCTCCGCAAGTTCGGCATCAGAAAGGCGGACTGCGAGCTTTCCTGTGATGGCGCAGAGCTCGACGATGTCGCCGTCGCGGATCAGGGCGATCGGCCCGCCGACCGCGGCTTCAGGCCCGACATGGCCGACGCAGAAGCCGCGCGTCGCGCCCGAGAACCGGCCGTCCGTGATCAGCGCGACCTTGTCGCCCATGCCCTGGCCGTAGAGCGCGGCCGTGGTCGAGAGCATCTCGCGCATGCCCGGCCCGCCCTTGGGACCCTCATAGCGGATCACCAGAACGTCGCCGATCTCGTAACGCTTCTGGCTCACGGCGGCGAACGCGTCCTCCTCGCAATCGAAGCAGCGCGCCGGGCCCGAGAACGTCAGTTGCTCGGTGGTCATACCGGCGATCTTTACGATCGCGCCCTCGGGGGCGAGATTGCCCTTCAGCCCGACGACGCCGCCATTGGGCGAGAGCGGGGCATTGGCCGCGCGCACCACGTCCTGGTCGGCGTTCCACTTCACCGATGCCATGTTCTCGGCGATGGTGCGGCCGGTCACCGTCATGCAGTCGCCATGAAGGAAGCCGTGCTCGAGCAGCGTCTTCATCAGCAGCGGAATGCCGCCGACCTCGAACATGTCCTTGGCGACGTATTTTCCGCCAGGCTTCAGATCGGCGATGTAAGGGGTCTTCTTGAAGATCTCGGCGACGTCGAACAGGTCGAACTCGATACCGCATTCATGCGCGATCGCCGGCAGGTGCAGCGCCGCATTGGTCGAGCCGCCGGACGCCGCGACGACTGTCGCCGCATTCTCCAGCGCCTTGCGGGTGACGATGTCGCGCGGGCGGATGTTGCGGGCGATCAGTTCCATGATCATCTCGCCGGCGGTGTAGCAGAAGGTGTCGCGCACATCGTAGGGGGCCGGCGCGCCACAGCTATAGGGCAGCGCCAGGCCGATCGCCTCTGCGACGGTCGCCATGGTGTTGGCGGTGAACTGCGCGCCGCAGGAGCCCGAGGATGGGCAGGCCGCCTCCTCCAGCTCCTGCAGGTCGTCGTCCGACATCGCCCCGACCGAATGCTTGCCGACCGCCTCGAACACGTCTTGCACAGTGACCGGCTGGCCCTTGAAGCGGCCGGGCAGGATCGAGCCGCCATAGATGAAGATCGAGGGGACGTTCAGGCGCACCATCGCCATCATCATGCCGGGCAGCGACTTGTCGCAGCCGGCGAGGCCGACGAGCGCGTCGTAGCAATGGCCGCGCATGGTCAGCTCGACGGAGTCCGCGATGACCTCGCGCGAGGCGAGCGATGACTTCATGCCCTGGTGGCCCATGGCGATGCCGTCGGTGACGGTGATGGTGCAGAACTCGCGCGGCGTGCCGTTGGCGGAGGCGACGCCCTTCTTCACGGCCTGAGCCTGGCGCATCAGCGCGATGTTGCAGGGCGCGGCCTCGTTCCAGCAGGAGGCGACGCCGACGAAGGGCTGCGAAATCTGTCGCGAGGTCATGCCCATCGCGTAATAATAGGAGCGATGCGGCGCGCGCGCCGGACCGACGCTCACATGCCGGCTGGGAAGCCTGGACTTGTCGAAAACGCGCGCATCCATCGTCTTTTTCCTCGTTCCACCCTGCGTTCATCACGCGCGGCAGATGTGCCATGCGGGCCGAACCGGGCGCAACGTCACACACTGGCAGGAAAGCAGCGAGGTTAACCGCACGACTTTGCCGGACAGACTTTAATTCTTCTATATCTCAGTGACTTATCGCAGGACCTCAATCGGCGCGCTTTGTGGCGGCATCGCGGCAATTCCGCCGGCGCGGGGCAGGCGTGGCGCAATGCGCCAAACTGTTGCGGCGATGTCACAAAATGCCGGTAGCGCGGCGCGTCACAGCACCATCGGCAGGACGAAGAAGCCCCCGACCACCACCACCACGAGCGCCAGAGCCGTCATCGGCAGATGTTTCTCGATGAAGATGCGGATGTCGTCACCATAATAGCGCAGCGCGATCGCGATCATCGCGAAGAAGGTGACGCGCGAAACCACCATGCCGATGGTGAACTTCCACAGGTCGAAATGCAGGAAGCCCGACATGATGGTGACGATCTTGAACGGGATCGGCGTCAGGCCCTTGGTGACCAGCACCCAGAACCAGAAATCCTTCGAGGTCGTAATCAGTTCGGCCGCCTTCTCCTGCAGGCCGTAGATCGAGATCAGCCACGACCCGAGCGAGTCGTAGAGCAGCGCGCCGATCGCATAGCCGAGATAGCCGCCGAGCACCGCGCCGAGTGAGCAGACGCCGGCGTAAAACCAGGCGCGATCGGGCCGCGCGATGCACATCGGGATCAAAAGCGGGATCGGCGGCAGCGGGCTGACCGAGCTTTCGACGAAGGTCAGCGCGAAAAGAAGCCAGGGGGCGCCGGGGTGGGACGCGTAGGACACGCACCAGTCATAGGCTCGCTTGAGCATGGGGTCTTGTAACCGGTCCTGGGTTGCCACGCGCATGGCAGCTCTGCATGCGGCGCGCATCTAACGATGTCTGTCGGAGATTGCCAGAACTCTCTTACGCTAACGTCAATTTGACGACGGCGGCGTGACGTCGCGGTGGCGGATGGGCGTCCCTCACCACCGCCCTCATCCTGAGGAGCGGGCTTCAGCCAGCGTCTCGAAGAATGAGGGCTGAGGGTAAGGCGCGGGTCAGGACAGCCGCGCCAGCGCCTCGATGATCTTGAGCTTACGCGCCTGAGCCGCCGCCTTGCGCTCGCGGTTCTCCTCGACGACCTCTTCGGGCGCGCGCGCCATGAAATCGGGATTGCCGAGCTTCTTGTCGACGACCGCGATGTCCTGGTCGAGCTTGACCAGTTCCTTCTCCAGCCGCGCGCGCTCGACATCGAGGTCGATGATGCCCGCCAATGGCAGCGCCGCGACCTCGCCGCGCACGATGATCTGGGCCGACTGGCCGGGCGCGGTCTCGCTGAAGGCGATGTCGGAGACGCGCGCCAGCCGCTCGATCATCGGCCGCCAGCTCTCGATCGCGGCGCGGGTCGCAGCCGAGGCCTTGACCAGCACCAGCGGCGATTGCGTCCCGGCCGGGACATTGATCTCGGACCGGACCGAGCGGATGTCGGAGATCAGGTCGACGACGAACCCGATCTCGGCCTCTGCCGCCTCGTCGCGCAAGTGCGCAAGGTCGGGCCAGTGCGTCAGGCAGACCAGCGCGTCGTCACCCGAGGCGAGTGCGCGCGGAGCACCCTCGCCCGACTTCTGCGCCCAGAGTTCTTCCGTCAGGAACGGCATGAACGGATGCAGGAGCTGGCAGATCAGGTCGATGACATGGGCGACCGTGGCCTGCGTTTCGGCTTTCACGGCCGGATCGACGCCCTCGCCCTGCAGCACCGGCTTGGCGAGTTCGAGATACCAGTCGCAGAACTGGCCCCAGACGAAGCGATAGGCGCCGCCCGCGGCCTCGTTGAAGCGGAAGGTCGGAATGCCTGCCGCGATCTCGTCGGCGGCGCGGGCGGCTTCGCTCAGTATCCAGCGGTTGAGCGGCTGCTTGACGCTGGCGGGGTCGAAGCCAGCGACGCGGGCGCAGCCATTCAGCTCGGCGAAGCGCGCCGCGTTCCAGATCTTGGTCGCGAAGTTGCGATAGCCCTCGACACGGTTGGTCGCCAGCTTGATATCGCGGCCCTGCGCCGCCATCGCAGCCAGCGTGAAGCGCAGCGCATCGGCCCCGTACTGGTCGATCAGGACCAGCGGATCGATGACGTTGCCCTTCGACTTCGACATCTTCGCGCCCTTCTCGTCGCGAACGATGGCGTGGATGTAGACGTCCCTGAACGGAACTTCGTCCATGAAGTTCAGGCCCATCATCATCATCCGGGCGACCCAGAAGAAGATGATGTCGAAGGCGGTCACCAGCGTCGCGGTCGGGTAGTAGCGCTTCAGTTCGTCCGTCTCGTCCGGCCAGCCGAGCGTCGAAAACGGCCACAGCGCCGACGAGAACCAGGTGTCTAGGACGTCTTCGTCGCGGGTTAGTGCGACCGGGCCGCCATAGTGACCCATCGCCAGCGCCTGCGCGGCGGCTTCGGATTCGGCGACGAAGACCTCGCCGTCCGGCCCGTACCAGGCCGGGATCTGATGTCCCCACCAGAGCTGGCGCGAGACGCACCAGGGCTCGATATTCTCGAGCCAATCGAAATAGACCTTGTTCCAGCTCTCGGGCGTGATCTTGGTGCGGCCGTCCCTGACCGCGCCAAGCGCGCGCTGCGCCAGCGGCTTGACGTCGACATACCACTGGTCGGTCAGCCAGGGCTCGATCACGACATCCGAGCGATCGCCGTGCGGGACCGTGTTGGTGTTGGGCTCGATCTTTGCCAGCAGGCCGCGCGCCGCCATCAGCGCGATGACCGCCTTGCGTGCGGCAAACCGGTCCTGACCATGCAGCGCCATCGTTTCCGGCTCGGGCGACGCGCCCTCCAGGAAATCGGCGTTGTTCTGAATCAGGATGCGAGCTTCGCTGTCCAGCATGTTGACGATGCGCAGCTTCTGGCGCTTGCCAACCTCGAAATCGTTGAAGTCGTGCGCAGGCGTGATCTTGACCGCACCGGTGCCCTTTTCGGGATCGGCATAATCGTCGCCGACCAGCGGGATCACGCGCTCGACCAGCGGCAGGATGGCGTTTCGGCCGATGAGATGGCCGATCGTCGCATTCTCGGGATGGATCGCGACGCCGGTGTCGCCAAGCATCGTCTCGGGCCGCGTCGTCGCGACCTGGACATAGGTCGAGGCGTCGTCGGCGTCGTAGGTCGCGCCTTCGAGCGGGTAGTTGAAGTAATAGAGATGCCCGCCGGGATCGCGGTTGAGCACCTTATCCAGCATCGCTAGATCTAAGGCCTCCTCGCCGCCTCGCGTCCACTTAAACGAGCCGGTCTTCTCAACCTGCACGACTTCGAGGTCGGAGATCGCGGTCTGGAATTTCGGATCCCAGTTGACCAGCCGCTTGGCGCGGTAGATCAGCCCCTGCTTGTGCAGGGACACGAAGACCTTGAGGACGGCGGCGCTCAGCCCCTCATCCATTGTGAAGCGCTCGCGCGACCAGTCGCAGCTCGCCCCCAGCCGCTTGAGCTGGTTGACGATGGTCCCACCGGATTCCTCCTTCCAGCGCCAGACCTCTTCGAGAAAGGCCTCGCGGCCCATGCTCCGGCGGTCGGTCCTGTTTTCCGCCGCAAGCCTCCGTTCGACGACCATCTGCGTCGCGATGCCGGCATGGTCGGTGCCCGGCTGCCAGAGCACGTCCTTGCCGCGCATGCGCTCGAAGCGGCAGAGCACGTCCTGCAGCGTGTTGTTGAGCGCATGGCCCATATGCAGCGAGCCGGTGACGTTCGGCGGCGGGATGACGATGCAATAGGGCTCGGCGCCGGGCGCGGCTCCACGCCCGGCCCGGAAAGCCTCGGCTTTCTCCCAGGCGGCGCTGACGCGCGCCTCGACGGCAGCCGGCTCGAATGTCTTGTCCATCATCGCATCGCTCGAACGAAAAAGCGGCCGGGGAGCTGCCCCGGCCGCGAAAATCAAAGGCCTGAAAAGGTCGGGAGACCTAAGAGCCCAAGCAGGGCCCGCCCGTCAACGGTTACGATGCCGCTCCGAGCATCTGGCTCCGGGTCAATCGGCCAGATTGGACTGCAGAAACCACAGCGACTTGTCGAGCATCTGCGAATAGGCGGTCAGCAGATCGGCGGTGCCGGCGTCGCCGGCCTCGTCGGCGGCGTCGATCGCCTCGCGCACCAGATTGGCGGTCTGCGCATAGCGCTCGATCAGCGCGTTGAGATGCTCCTGGATTGCGATGGTCTCGGACGGATAGGCCTTGAGGCTCGTCGCCTTGGCCGTCGTCTGCGTGGTGCCCAGCGCAATGCCACCGAGCTGGACGATGCGCTCGGCGATCTCGTCGACATGCGTGTCGAGTTCCTTGCGGAAGCCGTCGAGCATCAGATGGACGCCGATGAAACCCGGCCCCTTGACGTTCCAGTGCGCCTGCTTGGTCAGCAGCGCGAGGTCGATGCCGTCGGCGAGCCTCGCGTTGAGCAGGCCGGCGATCTCGGCCTTGGCGTTGGAGGTCATGTCGACCTTGCTGGAGCGAACGATCTTGCTGGAGGCGGCCGATTTCGCCGCGGTCTTGGCTGTGGTCTTGGCTGTGGTCTTGGAGGCGGTGGTGGTCGCTGGCTTCCTCATGGTGTCACCCCGGAATCAATGGCGGACGGCGCGGAATGCAGCCTGTCCTGCCGCCAACTACGCGTGAAGCGGCTCGACGTTCCCGCGCGGGACGACCAGCTGTTTATCGCAACATCGGCGGAACCAGCGCCGCCGCCGCTGGTTGACGCTGCAACCGACAGGAGCCTTGCCATGACCCACCACACCGACCAGGACCGCGCCTGGGAGATGATCGAACAGATCGGCATGTGCATGCTGGTCACTTATGACGGCTCGGGCGACCAGTTGCGCGCCCGCCCGATGGACGCCCACGCCGCCCGCGAGGAGGACGCGATCTACTTCCTCACCGACGTTCGCTCCCACAAGGACGACGAGGTCGAGATCAACGACAATGTCTGCCTCACCTTCGCCGACAATGGCGGCTGGCGCTTCGTCTCGGTCACCGGCACAGCCAACGTCCTCGACGACCGCCGCAAGGTGCATGAGCTTTGGTCGCCCGAGAACAAGGCGTTCTGGGACGGCAAGGACGATCCCAATATCCGCGTGCTGAAGGTGCGTCCCTCGCAGGCGGAATTCTGGGACAGCCCCGGCAAGATCGTGGCCACGGTCAAGATGGCGACCGCCGCCATCACCGGCTCGAAACCCTCGCTCGGCGAAAACCGCAAGGTCGTGCTCTGAACGGACCCGCTCCGACCGACATCAAGGACAGGATATCGACATGAATCTTCTCGTTCACGCGCTCGGCGCTTGGTTTGCGACGAAGGCCGCCTCTGGAGCCTATTCCCGACCCGTCGCTGTTGGCATCGCCATGCTGGTTTCGCGACTGGGCACGCCGACCGCCATGCTGGCGCTCGCCGGCCTCGCCTACAAGAAACTGCGCGACGAGGGCGCATTCGAGAGGATGCAGACAGCTCCTGCCGCCAAACGGCGCACGACTCGGCGCTGAATGCCGCAACACAAAAGGAAGGCTCGCTCAGGCGGGCCTGCCTTGTTCCGTAAGCGAAGGTTAGTGACGCCCACCGCGCGCCACGCGCTCAATCTCGGCCCTGACCAGCCGCTCGACCATGGTCGGCAGATTGTCGTCCAGCCAGGTCTTCAGCATCGGCTTGAGCATGTCCTTGACCAGATCCTCCAGCGTGCGGGCATTGTTGCTCAGGACGGTGTGCGCAAGATGGCCGAAAGCGTTGTTAACGGCCGAGCTGGTCTGGTCCGACAGAAGCTGCGCCATGTCGAAGGGCGTTGCAGGTGCGTGGGACGGCTGGTGTTGCGCGAAAGCCGGCATAGGCGGCGGAACGAAGGCTTGCGGAGGCGGGGCGACGATCTGCGGCGCCGTGTCCGGCGCGGCGTGCTCGAGAAAGTCGATGTCGCCGCCATCGTCCGGAACGGCAGGAGATGGAGCTTCCGTCACGGCCGGTGCGGGTATCTCGACCACGGGCGCCGGGGCTTCCGCGACCGGCGCTGCGATCAGATCGGCCTCGGACCCGAGATCGAGCACGTCCTCGTCGAGATCCACCGGCAGGACGGCCTCGGCCGGCGACGCGGCTTCAGCCGCGACAGGCGCGGCCTCGACGGCCGCCTCGTCGGCGGGCTTGACCTCGTCATCCGCGATGATCCGGCGGATGGAGGCGAGAATCTCCTCCATCGACGGTTCGGCGGGCTTCGCTTGCGCGTTCATTTCGGGTCCGGACCACTCGACACCGCGCGCCGACAGAATCAACGCTGCTCGACCTTGAGTATTTCACGCGGAGTCGGTCAGGCAAGGCGGCTTGTCCGCCACCCACAGGAGAAATCCGCCTTGTTGCGCGAAAGACGCCCTTTCGGCGTCAGACGAGGGGCAGGATGCCGCCCCGCTCAGCGGCCGTCGGGCGTCTGTGTTCCCCAGAGCAGGTTTTTGACCTGGTCGTAGTGGCGGCGGGGGTCGTAGTGCTCGGCGC
>FWWL01003468.1_pt1 | contig 28702 bp, 25 predicted proteins | sample 2228331 | NCBI WGS metagenome assembly FWWL01 (sample SAMEA103939775, study PRJEB20133) | metagenome
TCTTTGGCAATGTGAAGAATTATTTTCTCTTTTCATGATATCACGGCCTTTCTTTGAAAAACTATTTCTCATAGGTTATCACCTTCTCCTTTCTCCCATTAAGGGGTTATTCTATCTCATTGCAACTTATATCCTTTTTGGAATTTGCAGAAAAGATTTTACGCTATCGAGAAAAGCGGATTTCTCGCTGAGCTCGAAATGACAGAGGGGGTGGTCGAAATGACAGGGAGGTAGGTAGAAATGACGAAGCGGTAGCTAGAGAAATAGTATCACTTCCCGCAGCGGAAATGACAGAAAAAGTCATCGGAAATGACAGCAATGTTATCGCTACTATGCCATGAAGATGAATTGTCATTTCGACGAACGAAGTGAGGAGAAATCTTATAGCAGTGCACGTTTCAAGTTAAAAGTTTAAGGTTTAAAGCTGATCAAAAATATCCTAGGTGCGGTGAAAACTACAAGATTTCTCGCTTCGCTCGAAATGACAGAGAGGGTGCTCGAAATGACATTCTGGTGGCATGAAATGCCAAAAGGCCCCCTGAGGATAACATTGGACTCAAGGGCCTTGCTCCAACAAAGGAGACTCAGTCTGAATGTCATTTCGACGAACGAAGTGAGGAGAAATCTTATGAGAGACTGCATTTAGCTCTGTGTCCTTACCAAAAGATCTGTCCTTGGAATAAAAACTACAAGATTTCTAGCTACACTCGAAATGATAGGGGCTTGGTTGACCGATTATAGCGCACAAGTCTTAAGGTTTTGTCTCCTCACTATATAGAGAGTTTACTCTATGCCTTTGTGCGTCCACTCTTTCAGGGTCTTAGTAAGTTAGTCTAGTATTATATCGGGGTAAAGTTTTTTCATACATTCCGGACAGATACCATGGGTAAACTCTGCATCGGAGTGCTCTCGGATATAGACCTCAATCTGAGTCCAATAACCATTATCTGACCTTATCTTCTTACAGGAGGCGCAGATCGGAAGCAAACCCCTCAGGACCTTGACATTCTCAATCGCCTCCTTTAAGTCTTTAATGAGCCTTTCTTTCTCTTCCTCCACACGCTTTCGTTCAGTAATATCCTCTCCAGAGCTTAGAGAAGCTATAATCTTCCCAGATTCATCTCTCAATACAGTATTATGCCATGCGATTATTCTCTCTTCACCCCATTTAGTCAAAACAGGATTTTCAACATATTCAAAATCTCCTGTCCCATCGGCAGTTATTTTTGAAAAGACACTCTTGAATTCTCCTCTTATTCTCTCAGGCAAGAAATGATCAAACCAGTTTTTCCCAATAATTTCTTTTTCTTCATATCCTAAAACTTCACATCCTTTTTTATTGATGAGAACCACTTTCTGGTCTGAATCAATCACCAGAAGTATGACTCCTGCAATATCCAGATACCTCTGAACCCGATCTCTTTCTTCCTTCAATTTCTCTTCACTCAATTTAAGACTTCTCCATAGAAGTTGGTAGGGCTTGGTTAAACCCGTCTCAATAACTGCCTTATAGATTAGATAGAAGGAGATGATCTTAAAGAGATGTCCAATGAGATTGGATAGACCATAGACGCTGATGTAGAAAGTAAAGGCCAATTCAGAAATGATGGTCGTAACGATAGACCAAACCAACCAGATCAAGACATTTTTCTCAAAGTATTTCTTTTTTCTAATTAAGAGCACCATAGAACCCAATAGAATTAGAGAGATGATGTATTCACTAACCTTTTTAAAAGGGGTTAGCCCAACTCCTTCAATAAAACAGTCAGGAAATATTCGCCAATAAAATATCATCCCTAAAAGAATGGATAGTGCTATGGTATAGGCAGCCAATACTACATTCACATTAAGTGTTCTGTTAAAAAAGAATGGGGCCACGAAAAGGGAGAGGCTTTCCATATACCGTGCCACAATCCATAATTGGGTGGGAAGGTTTGCGTCATATGCGGTAAAGACACCCATACCCTTATAGGCCAAGGTATGAATTAAATCCACAAAAGCAACAAAAAGGTAGGCAATGCCTAAAAATAGGAGATAATTGTTGTCAAGAAGGTGACGGGAGTGCCAAGCCACCATGAAAATTCCAAAGGCAATCACAATACTGAACAACTCAGCCAGGCTATGAAAGAGAAGAAAGTTATAAAAACTGGTGAGATAGATCCCAAAAAGAATAAAGATTCCCCAGAAGACCCAATTATATCTCTTATAAATCCCGGTCAAACCTTCCATGGCTTTTGTCCCCCTCCCTTGTTACTCGTCCTTCTTTCCTCTTCATAGCTTGCCTATCCCTCCTAAGAAATGGGGGACAAAGGGGGATTATATCATTCCTCCATCATCCCTCATCTTTCCTCTTAACTTCAAACTTGAAACGACTTCTTAACCAAGCCCCACCGTACCTTTTTTACTAGGATGTCCAATGTAAATGGCCTCTGTATAAAATCCAACCCTTCCTCCAACAAGCCATGGTAAACTATGATATTATACGCATAACCTGGCATATATAAAGCCTTCCTTTCAGGTTTAATACTCTGAAGTAGCTCAACCAACTCTTCACCACTTATCCCCGGAGTGACCACATCCCTGAGGACCAGATGAGTCGGCTCAGTATACTTCTCACATAAGATAAACGCCTGCTCCCATCAGGTGGCTCTAATAAGGGATGACCCTGTACTTTCAATAATATGACCGCAAGCTTTTGCACCGTCTCCTCATCCTCAACCACAACCCTATCACTGCTTGTGGGGATTTCTTTAGAACCCTTTCTCCTCACTTCCTCCAGCTCAGCATCCACCCTCAACAAATAACTCTTAGACCTAGCCCCCTGTCTCTCTCAAAACCAAAACTGGCCGGGGTGGTCGTCTCTACCTTCCTAACAGGAAGCATCTGGCGCCCGGTGTTTTAATTTAGTTAGTGAAACCCACAATCCTTTTCCTAACAGGATGACCTTTCTTGATCAGTTTTTACAATGGACTCAAAGATAGTTTTCGATGCCAGAGGTGAAATGCCAGTACCCCTCTAAAAGCAATCCGGGCTCTTATAAGGCATAGGAGTGGTAAGACAATAAAAAGGCATGGCAAGAAATGGAGTTAAAAAACTGGCTACATCTATGAGGGGGAAATAAGGTTACACAGAGGGTATTCACAAAAAATGATGCTTATAACTTCTGGAAGTTATCAAAAAATTTGGTCGGGGCGAGAGGATTTGAACCTCCGACACCCTGCTCCCAAAGCAGGTGCGCTACCAGGCTGCGCCACACCCCGATGGCTTTTACTTTATACACCTATGATATAAAATCAAGGGCTTTTGACCATGCTGCTCAAATTACAGCCTATGTAGCCCTATCAAGGAATTCTATACAAAAGCCCATGCAAACCCCATCGGCACAGATGGGTAAGAGTCCTTTATCAATGCGGTCATAACACATGTTACACTTTTTTGCCTTCACACCTCCTTGGTCAATAAAAATGGCATCATAAGGGCATGCCTCCACGCAAAGGCCACATCCCACGCACCTTTCCTCATCCAAGATGACTATACCATCATCCCTTCTATATATGGCGTTTTCAGGGCACACCTCACATGGGGGAACTTCACAGTGTCTGCACACCTTTGCCCTAAAGACAGTGGTAAGCCCACTATTCACAGCCTTGGGTCCGTCCTCATAGATTGTGAGCACACCTGTCCCTTTCAGGTGGTTGTGGAGCTTGCACGCTATCTCACAGGCCCTGCAACCCCAGCACTCATCCTCCTTTATCTTGAGTTCGTAGATCATTATTTCCTCCCTCTGATCTCAGGCCTTCCTTATGTTACACAGGAGTGTCCTTATGTGGGTGGCACCCATTGCAGGGTCACAGTTTTCAAAGGAGTTGTCAGTGAGGATGTTTACATTGGATTCTTCCCACTTGCCCATGGTGTCTTCTGCCTCAGGAAACCACCACCCATGCTCAGCGCTAATCACCCTTGGGTCTATTCCCTCAAATAGCCTTGCCCTTTGTTTGATCATACCCCTCCTGGACTCAATAATTACCCAATCATTGTCCTCTATTCCATGGGCCTTGGCAGTGTCTGGGTGGATCTCCACCACTGGATCCCTGTGAAGATCTCTTAACACCTCCACTTGGCGGTTTTCAGTATGGAAAAAACCCGGTAGCCTCCTTCCCGTTATAAGTATGTAGGGAAATCTATTCACCAATTCAGGGGCTGAATAGGGGCTTTCAATGGGTTCCCTGTAAGTTATCAAAGGGTCATATCCCCACTTTTCCAAGAGCGTGGAGTATAATTCAAACTTTCTTGTGGGAGTGCTAAATCCCTTTTCCTTATACTTATAATACCTCACAGGACCCCGGATGTACTCCATATTCTTAAAGTCCTGCCACTTTATACCCATGGGCTCAAGGATATAATCCAGGGCCTGCTCAAAGTCGTCCCACCAATAATTAAGGCCAACTCTTTTTGCCAGTTCATTTAACATCTCGTGGTCTGACTTGCACTCACCCACCTGTATTGCCTTACGTCTCGGGAGTATAAAACCATGCCTTTTCCAATAATCTCCAATGTAATCCATCTCTAACCAGGTGGCAGCTGGCAAGACAATATCTGCCATCTGTGCAGTGGGTGTTAGAAAAAAATCAGAGACCACCATGAATTCCCCTTGCTTTAGTGCCTGATATACCTGCCTAGAGTTTGCCCTGGTAAGGAGTGGATTGGAGCTTATGAAAAAGAGCATTTTTACAGGATAGGGTTTTTCGAAGAGGATGGCATCCCATACACATTTTGGGTTTATTATCGCAAAGTTAGAGGCGAGTCTAAACTGCTCTCCCCCCAGTCGTTTTGCCCTTTGTGCAGGGGAAAGTAATTTATGGCCGCCAAACTCAGATACACTCCTGATGGGAGGTGGAGAAAACAGGACCTGCCCCCCAGGGGCATCTATATTCCCCGTTATGGCCATAAGGGCTAGAAGTGCCCTGTTGTTGTCTGCGCAGTTTATCTGTTGTTCTATGGCAACCCCCCACTGAATGGCAGCTGGCTTGGTGGTGGCAAACATCCTAGCAGCTTCAATGATCTTGGATTCTGGCACCCAGGTTATTTCTGATACCTTTTTGGGGTGATACTCCATTACCCTTTGAACAAATGGATCCCAGCCATGGACATAATTTTCAACAAATTCTTTATCGTACAGCCCCTCATCAATAATTGTATGGAGCATGCCTAAGGCAAGGGCAGTATCTGTCCCTGGTCTCAGCTGCAACCATATATGGGCCCTGCTTGCAATCCTTGTAAGCCTAGGGTCCACCACTATGAGCTTGGGGTTGGACCTCATGGCCTTGGAAAAGGCAACCCCTTTATACTCATCTGGGTTACTTATCACCACATTGTTGCCCCAGACCATAATGCATTTTGGGTTGTTCTCATAATCAACAACGGGCACACCGCCACAGGTGATTATGCCTGTGGCAATCCTGGGCCCATAGCAGAAATGTCCTGCTGTAAGCACATTGGGAGATCCCAAGGTGTTAGCAAATCTGTATATTACACCCTCATTTTCCCTGCCTGTGCCATAGCCTAGTACTATGGACTCAGGTCCAAATTCCTCCCTGTACCTTATAATTCTGGAGGCAATGATATCCAAGGCCTCCTCCCAAGAGATTCGCACCCATTGGCCAGAGCCCTTAGGGCCAATCCTCTTCACTGGATATGTGAGCCTCTTTGGGTGATATGCCAAATCCATGGAGGCAAGCCCCTTTGGGCAAAGGGTACCATGATTGATGGGACAATCAGGGTCCCCGGCAATCCTTTTCACCACATTGTCTTTGATATAGATGATGACACCGCAGCCGCCGTGACACATCCTGCAATGGCTTTTTACTACCCTATCATAACCATAGGCCTCCACCTCTCTCTGCACATTGGCAACCTTGAATACCCACTGGCCAGATGTAGTCATCCCCACACTCCTTTTTAAAGGCCTTTATTTCACCGGGGAGTATACACACCCATAGCCATATTAGGCAAGGACTTAGGCTTGTGGATGCCTATAAAAATATCTCTAAGACCTTGTGCAGGTGATGTTCTTTGGCCTAAAAACACCCCACCTGGGATAAGGACGATCTTGTGATCACTATGAATTCCTAGTTTATGTGCCTTTGTTGATTTCTTGACTATTATCTTGTAAAATTAAATAAGAGGCTAAGTTGATGTTTTGCACCATTGTATCAAAGGTTAATGGAATGGATTAAGACCAACGAGTAGGTTATTTTGGTAATGGAAAACGGCAATTTTTGTGTAATTGAGTTAAAAGATACAACCCTTTCAGAGGATTTAATATCCTATGCTGCATTTTCTAATGGTGCCCTGGGACTGGAGCTATTGGGAACAGGTCATTATAAGATATATTTTGAAGACAAGGCTCACCAGGATTCATTCCTATACACACTTCAAGAACTGGTAAGTATAGGCAACCGAGCCAAATTAGGACAGGTAACAAGCACACTCATCTATGACCAAGGATGGGCCAGTAGCTGGCGCCAGTACTTTGAACCTTTGGAGGTGAGCAAGGACCTGATAATACTTGCGCCATGGCAATCTAAAGGTTCATTTCCCCATAGATACAAATTGATCATAGACCCAGGGCCAGCCTTTGGTACAGGCAGGCATCCCACAACCAGGATGTGTCTTCGGGCAATGGAGAAGGTGTGCGAGGAACTCACCCCTGGTTGGTCAGCCATAGATATAGGTACAGGGAGCGGAATCCTTGCCATTTATGCAGCAATGAGAGGGGCAGGGGAGGTGCTGGGGATAGACATAGATGGTGAGGCATTGTCTTGGGCAAGAAGGGCAGTGGAAATAAATGGTCTTAGCAATGTCATTGAGCTGAGCAGTGTGCCCATCGGTGATATTGACCAGGCATTTGACCTTGTATTGGCCAATTTGGACATTGGCATTTTTAATATCTTAGGAATGAAGATCTGGGATAGGGTTGGTAGAGGCGGCTGGGTGATCATTTCTGGTATACTTCAAAATGAAAAAAAGGCCTTGATAAATCTTCTACCTTTTTGTGAGTCCCAAATAAGGCTTGAACTAACTGAAGAGGACTGGCTCTGTTTAGCAATCAAAAATGCATAGGCCTTCTCTTAAGAAATTATATGTGGAGGAAATTAATCCAAGGCAAACCCAGGTTTTTGTATCAGGGGATGAATACGTACGGCTAGGCATTGTGTTAAGGGCAAAGGTAGGTGAGGAACTGATAGTCCTGGATGGTAAAGGAAATAGGTTCTTAGGCCATATTTCAGGGATCAGCAAGGAAGGCCTTGTGGTGGAGTTGAGATCCCAGCTGGAGATACCCATAGAACCTGGGCCTATAATCCACCTGGTTCAGGCCATATTAAAACCACCTGCCATGGACTATGTCATTGAAAAGAGCTCGGAGATAGGTATTGAGTCCGTATATCCCTTCAAGGCAAATAGGTCTGTCTCACAGATCACTATGGATCAAAGGCCGAGGAAATTGGAACACTGGAGAAAGATCTCCATCCGTTCTTTTCTTCAATGTGAAAGGGCAAGACCACTGGTCATAGCCAACATCTTTGATAACATATGGGAACTCTTGGATAACTTGGGAGAACCAAGAGAACCTCGCATTGTGTTTTGGGAGGGAGAGAGATTTAGAGGCCTAAAAGCCTGCCTTCAAGAAATGGAGAGACCAAAAAGAATAGTCTTTGCCGTTGGCCCAGAAGGTGGGTTCGAAAGATCAGAAATAGAAGCATTTTATTCATCAGGATTTGTACCTGTTTCTTTAGGCAATAGGCTCCTCAAAGCTGAGACAGTTTGTGTTGCTGTTGGTAGTATTTTGCAATACCTGTATGGGGACATGGGGTAAAGAGAGGCTAATCTTTTATAACTACTTGCTTTTAAAGCGGATGTTCCACCCTCTCTCTGCTCTAACCAGTTAATATTGTTAACTTATCACTTTATTTTAATATATACTTGTAGCCACCAATTATTGTTTTTTTATATTGACATTTACATATTGGATAGCCATGTATGTCTCCTACAACAAGAGGAAGTATGATGGTAAGAAAAAGAACCACATAAGGATATAAAGACCAACCACCTGGAATTGAGGCCTCTCTTTTTGAGGAAAAAAGATAAAACCATAGGGTATGCACTGGTTGTTATGTTTGCGCTTATGATAAGAAGATACCTGGAAGAGGCATGGGCATATATGGATATAACCGTGAAAGAAGCTATAAAGTGCCTAACCTTGATAGTTACCCAGACTATCCAGATAAAAAATAAACCTCTGTTACAGATGATACCAAAACCAAATCAAATAAACGAGAATCTTCTAAATGCACTTCATATGAAGCTACCTAAGATGCTCCCATCAAAGGGTGTAAAAGTAGCCACCAGGAAAAAACTGTTCGATAGAAGAAAAAAATAATTATATCAAACGGTTATATGAGAATTCTTTGTGGGTAGGGATGGAACATCCGTTATGGTGAGAGCCACAATGGCCTGGCAAACCATTTGTCCCTTTTTAGTTCTTGTTTCAAAAGGTATATACCCCTGGACTCCAGTTCCACCTTATAATAATTGCCATGAAGGTCATACCATCTGTCCACTATCCTGGTTACTTCAAGGGGCCTTTCTCTTATAAATACCCTCCTTGGAGATTCATCGGCCTTATATCCGGAATAACACTCCACTTTTACCTCTATCCATAGACCATTTATGGGTATGACCTTTCCCATCAGCCCTGTTGAGACCAGTTTTTATCTATGTTAGAACACCATGGAATTCTAAGAAAGGAGAATATCATGGCACAGGATGTGGTTACAAGATTTCCCCCATCTCCCACAGGTTATCTCCATGTGGGAGGGGCAAGGACTGCCTTATTCAATTGGCTCTTTGCGAGAAAGCATAAGGGGAAATTTATCTTGAGGATTGAAGACACTGACAGGGAGAGATCCACAGAGGAAGCCACCCAAGCGATACTGGAATCTTTGACATGGCTCGGCATTGACTGGGATGAAGGACCATATTTCCAGTCACAGAGGTTGCACATATACAGGAGGTATATACAGACCTTGCTGGAAAGGGGGAGCGCATATTACTGTTATTGCTCTTTGGAGGAATTGGAGAAAAAAAGGCAGGAGGCGTTGGAAAAGGGCCTAAAGCCCAAGTATGACCTTACCTGCAGAGAAAAGGACCTGCCTCCAAAAGAGGGCGCAGTGGTGAGGCTGAAGAGCCCTCTTTATGGAAATACTACATTTCATGACCTGATCCGTGGCCCTATCACAGTTCCCAATGAAGAGCTGGATGACTTGATCCTTAGTCGTTCAGATGGCACACCCACATATCACCTGGCTGTGGTGGCGGATGATATTGAACTGGGTGTAACCCATGTGATCAGGGGAGATGATCATTTAAACAATACACCAAGGCAGATGGCAATATACGCTGGTCTGGGCATCCCAACACCTTACTATGCCCATGTCCCCATGATCCTGGGACCTGACAAGAAAAGGCTCAGCAAGCGTCATGGGGCTACCTCTGTCCTTGCCTACAGGGATATGGGGTATCTACCAATGGCACTCCTAAATGGTCTGGTAAGGATAGGGTGGTCTTACGGTGATCAGGAGAAATTCACCATAGAAGAGCTTATAGAAAAGTTTTCCCTGGAAGGTGTGGGCAAATCACCAGGGGTCTTCAATGCAGAGAAGATCTTGGATCTAAACGGTGTCTATATAAGGGAAAGCGATGATGAATATCTATATGAAAACCTTTTGCCGTTCTTAGAAGCCTTGGGATACAAGGCCATTGATAGGGAAAAGGCAATAAAGGCAATTAGGACTTTAAAGGCCAGGTCTAAGACATTGGTGGAGATGGCGGAGCAGGCAAGGTTTTATTTTGATGAGGCCTTGAACTATGACAAAGGGCTATTGGACAAATTTTTGACCCCCCAGGTAAAGGCCCACCTGGAAAGGCTCCTGGCCGTCTTGGAGGGTATATTGGTATGGGATATACCTCACCTGGAACAGGGGTTTAAGAGCTTCTTGGAGAAGGATCAGATCCCTTTAAAGGTGATTGCCCAGCCTTTGAGAGTGGCCCTTACCAACAGGACAGCAAGTCCAGGGCTATTCGAGGTCATGGATGTGCTGGGCAAAGAGGCCACCATTAATAGGCTGAGGGATGCCCTTTCATGGTCCAAGGCATAGCAAGTTGACCCGGTTTAGGTCCTTGCCCTGATCATTTTTGAATACTTGCTATCTTTGTCCAGTTTGTCACCTATGGGTGAGCCACACCTGCTACATCTATAATCGTATTTCTCACCCTCAGGCAACACCAGTAGCAGGTGTTTTTTCACCCTAACTGCCATTTTGCAATGGGGACAATAGAGTTCAGTGGCATCAAAATCTCTGTATGCTGACCTCATCTCATCCCCCTTTTATGCCCATGCTACCAGGCCTAAGGTAAATCTGTTCTCCAGCCTCTTCATGCTGGGGGTGATCCTCACTGTAAATCCATATTTACCTGTTTTCCTACAAGGTATGGCGCCATAAAAAATAAATCCACCATCATAAGGCCCATACAGTTCTAACACAGCTGTCTCCCTTTCCAAAAATTCCCCCTTCTGATCCAATGGGCCAAAATAGGCCTCCACTGTCACGTCATCGGGGGAGAGATCCCCAATCCTTACCTTAACCCGCACTGGGACAAAACCACCCACTCTCTTTTCCATGGAGTCCTCCAGCATCACCTCTTCCACTGCCACTTGATGCCAGGTGGTGAGCAGCTTTTGTCTCCATTTGGCAAGGTCCTTCGCGCCCTTATAGTTATCTGCCACCAGCTCCCTATTTCTTTCATGGCAGGGGAGATAAAAACGGGTATAGTATTCTTGTACCATCCTGTTGGAGTTAAACACAGGTACAAGCCTCCTTAGGCCTGCCCTCATCTTGTCTATCCAGGCCCTGGGTAGCCCATCCTCCCCCCTTTGGTAGAACATGGGTACTATCTCCTTTTCCAATAAATTGTAAAGGATTCTGCTCTCTATGTAATCCTGGGTCTCTGGGTCGTCATATACCTCACCTCTACCAATGGCCCAGCCAAAATCAGTATGGTATGCCTCATCCCACCAGCCATCCAAGACACTCACATGTAAACAGCCATTTGCCACTGCCTTCATACCACTGGTTCCACAGGCCTCCAGTGGCCTTCGTGGGGTGTTGAGCCATATATCACACCCTGAGACCAAGGCAGTTGCTATGGAAATGTTATAGTCCTCCACAAAGACAATACGCTTTCTAAACCTCTCTTGGTTTGCCAGATTGACGATCCTCTGTATGAACAGTTTGCCCTCGTTATCCTGTGGATGGGCCTTACCAGCCACTATTATCTGTACTGGCATGGATGGGTTGTTCAGGATCCTTTCAAGGCGGTCCGGGTCCCTAAACAATAGGGTGGCCCTTTTATAAGTGGCAAAACGCCTTGCAAACCCAATGGTGAGGGTGTCAGGACTCAGGACCTCACTGGCAATGAGTATGTCCCTATCAGAGGCACCTCTTCTCTTTAGTTGTTCTGCCAGTTTCTTTCTCACAAAACCTATCATCCTCTCCCTGCACCGCTCATGGGTCCTCCACAGCTCTGTGGAGGGGATCTGGTCCACATGGGCCCAAACCATCTCGTTGTCGGCCTCTTCAGGCCAATTTGGGCCAAAGTAGCGATCCAGGAGATTCCGCATCTCCTCTGATATCCAGCTGGGTACATGGATACCATTGGTGATATGGGTGATGGGGATATCCTCTACAGGATTGCGGGGCCATACCTTCTGCCACATGGCCCTGGAGACCTTCTCATGGAGCCTGCTCACAGCATTACTGTGGGCAGAGAGCCTCAGGGCAAGGGGGGTCATGCCAAAGGGCTCAGAATTATTCCAGGGGTCCACCCTGCCGTAGCCTAAAAGTACCTTAAAATTTATCCCCAGGTCCTTGCAGTACTCTTCAAAATAGGCCCTTGCCAGTTCAGGGTCAAATACATCATTTCCCGCTGGTACCGGGGTATGAGTGGTAAACACACTGGTAGCCAGGACAAGTTCCCTTGCCTCGTCAAAGGAAAGCCCTTTTTCCTGCCTGAAGAGCCTGATCCTCTCCAAGGCAGTGAAGGCACAGTGGCCTTCGTTCATGTGTACTACGGTGGGCTCAAGCCCCATGGCCTTCAATGCCCTAATACCACCGATACCAAGGACGATCTCCTGTCGTATCCTCATGTCCCTATCACCACCATAAAGCTGGGCAGTGGTGTTCCTGAAGTGTTCTGGGTTCTCAGGGGTGTTGGTATCCAGCAAGAAAAGGGGTATCCTACCTATATCTGAACGCCACACTAAAATAGAGACAGGAGTCCCTCTGAAGTTTACTTGCACCTTTAGGGGGAGGCCTTGGGGATCCAGCACCTGTCTCACAGGCAACTGGCTAAAGTCGTTTACTGGATATGTTTCCATCTGCCATCCATCAGCTGTGAGATACTGACTGAAGTAACCCTCTTGATAAAGGAGCCCTACTCCCACCAAGGGTATATTCAAGTCACTGGCAGATTTAAGGTGATCCCCTGCAAGGATACCAAGGCCCCCTGAATATATGGGAAGGCATGTGGCAATGCCAAACTCTAAGGAGAAATATGCCACAAGGAGGTCTTCGCCTGTGAATGACTCTTTGTTTAGCCTGCCCTGGGCAAGATACTCTTCAAATTCATCAGACACCCTTTCCAGTTGTGCCAAAAACCCTTGGTCTTTTGATAGCTCTTCAAGCCTTTCCTGGCTTACAAGCCCCAACATCAACACAGGATTTTGATTACACTCCACCCAGAGCCTGGGATCAATCCTTTGAAAGATTGCCTGGATGTCGTATTTCCAGCTAAAACAAAGATTATAGGCAAGTTTCCTGAGTACCTCTAAGTTTGATGGCAGGTCTGGGATTACCCTATAAGTAAACTTTGCCTTCATTAAACCTCCTAAATAAATATCCTTATAGTTTTAAATGCCAATTCACTGCAAAAAATGAAGTGGCTATCTTGTAATAAATTTAATTATCACAACTGCTTTTCTGATACCACCAGATTCCTATGGGAAATAAGATCTACCTGAGATTGTGTTATCTTATTATGTCATCCCTGGTTACCACAGTTATACCCCTGGGGGTGACTGTGTAGCGCTTCATATCCCACTTAGGTCTATAACCCACCTCCATCCCTGGGGGGATGAATACCCCATCTCCAATAATGGCCTTCTTTATCTTGGCATTTTCTCCTATTACCACATCCTCCAAGATTACAGATTCTTCCACGAGGGCACCTTTTTGCACGATCACATTGTATGAGAGCACAGAGTTTCTCACCACACCCCCTGTAATTATGCAGCCATGTGCCACTATGGAGTCCAAGGCCTGCCCTGATATAGGTTTGTTATCTGGACCCATTGTAAAGGCCGTCTTGGATGGTGGGTATTGCATCTGATAAGTACGTATGGGCCACAATCTACCGTATAGGTTGAAGTAAGGCCTCTCCCCTGTGAGGTCCATGTTGGCATTCCAGTAGCTGTCCAGTGTCCCCACATCCCTCCAGTAACTACTGTCCTCTGCCTTTTCCACCATTACCTCCTTCCTGCCGATCTCCGGGTCAATCTCTATGAGGATGTCCTTTATCTTGTTTTCCCTCCTGTAGGGATAGGCAAACACCTTTGCATATTTTATCACCTGGGGGATGACATCCTTGCCAAAGTCTAAAAGTTCATTATCCTTAAGGGAGCTTTCCAATACCTCGCGATTAAACATATATATCCCCATACTGGCAAGGACATGGTCAGGGTCATCGGGGATGGTCACGGGTTGTCTTGGCTTCTCTTGGAACCCTGTTACCCTAAAATCCTTGTCTATCTGTATAATCCCGTACTGGCTGGCAAACTCCTTAGGGAGTTCAATGGAGGCTATGGTGATATCAGCACCCTTTTCCAGATGGTATTCCAAGAATCTCTGATAGTCCATCTTGTACACATGATCACCGGAGAGGACCAGGATATAGGCGGCCTTTGTCTTTTGAAGGAGCTCAAGGTTTTGCCTGATGCTATCTGCTGTGCCCAGATACCACTGATCTCCCCTTGTCATTTGGGGCGGAATGATGTGGAGGAAGTGACCAAGGGCAGGGCTAAAGATATTCCACCCCATCTCCAGGTGCTGCATCAGGGTCTGGCTCCTGTACTGTGGTAAGACCATGATCCTGTAAATACCAGAATTTATGCAATTGGACAGGGTTATGTCTATGAGCCTATAGATTCCACCAAAGGATATGGCAGGCTTTGCCCTGTGCTTGGTCAGGGGCATGAGCCTCTCACCTTTGCCTCCAGCCATTATCACTGCCAATATGTCTTTCATCTTTGATCCCTTTCATTGGGCCAGAGGATGGATAAGGCCCTCTCTTTCTCCTTCCTCAGGCCCTCCAAGTGTTTATACGAAGTAAGATCATAGTAAATGGGAGTAATGGATATCTTTCTGCCCTTTAAGGCCTTCCCATCGGAATAGGGGCTATTGTCTTCCACAGGGGTTTCTCCAGTAAGCCAATAATACACATTTCCCCTGGGATCCACCCTTTTCTCAAACCTCTCCACAAACCTGCCAGTGCCCTGGGAGGTAAATTCTATGCCCAAAATCTCCTCTGGTGGTAATGCCGGCACATTCACATTGAGGGCCACATTTTTGAGATATTGGCAATGGGTTAGGAGCCTGGCTATCCTCAACCCGAAGTCAGCAGCAAAGGTAAAGTCAGGGTTTGTTATGGTGTCCAGGCTTATTGCTGCAGAGGGAAGACCCAAAAATGCCCCTTCTGTTGCAGCGGACACAGTGCCGGAATAGAGCACATTTACCCCCACATTGGCGCCCAGGTTTATCCCTGAGATAACTGCACTGGGTGGATTGTTTTGATAGAGTTCCTGAATGGCCAGCTTTACACAGTCAGCTGGAGTGCCAGTAACGGCAAGGCCTACAAAGCCCCCCTTTCTCCTGATCTCCCTCACCCTTATGGGGTTGTGTAAGGTAATAGCATGGCCCACTGCGCTCATCTCATATTCAGGTGCCACTACCAGTACCTCAAACTCCTGCTTCAGGATCGTGTAGAGGGAATAGAGCCCGGGGGCAAAGATCCCGTCGTCGTTAGTTAAGAGTATCCTGATTTTAGCTTGATCTTCCCTTGGTTTTTGTTTGTGATTTTCAATCATATCGCTATACAGGGGTTAATTTTTATAGTACCAAATTTTGTGGGAGGCAATGGCTTTTTAAAAAAGGCCTATGCAATGACTTTGGAGGGGTTCTCCGCACTTTGGCTTCCCTTACAATAATTGGGAGGATTGCATGGACATTTATGAGGCCTATGCCCTGGTGGAGCAGTATATAAAAAACCCTAATTTGATCAAACATAGCCTTGCCACAGAGGCAGTGATGAGGGCCCTGGCAAGGAGGCTTTGTGAAGATGAGGAAAAATGGGGCCTGGCTGGCCTTCTCCATGACCTGGATGTGGAAATGGTGGAAGGAGACTTAATGAAACACACCTTGCCAACTTCCCAGATCCTTGAGGAAAAGGGTGTGGATCAAGAGGTCATAGAGGCTATAAAATTACACAATGAGTCACTGTGGGGCAAAAAAAGGAGCACCAGGATCCAGCACGCCTTGGCAGCGGGGGAAAACCTGACAGGGCTTATAGTGGCCACGGCCCTGGTCTATCCAGACAAGAGACTATCCAGTGTTACCACTAAATCAGTGATTAAGAGAATGAAGGAGAAGAAGTTTGCCCAGGGTGCAAACAGGGAGGTCATAATGGAGTGCGTAAATCTCGGGCTTTCCCTGGAGGAATTTGTGGACATATGCCTGGAGGCAATGCAAGGTATATCACACAGATTGGGGCTGTAAGGACGAAAATATGGGCTTAGGGGCCGCCCGTCCCTTGGCCCTTGCCCCTTTAAAAGAGATACACTGCTCCCAGGGCAGGTCAGGGTTTTTACAGCCACATACCTTGCAATTTATAAGATACCTTTGAGAGATGGACTTGATCAATGAATAGAGCCTTTGTCTGTAAGGAAGAGGGGGAAGCCTTGTCTTGGCTGAGGTGATCACCCTCTGCCAGGGCTGGTCTTTAAATAAGGCCACAAGTCTCCAATAGTCCCCTTTAGGAATACCTTTGAGTTGCTGGTAAAGAAAGGGCCTCATTATCAATGAGCTAATTGCTATGTCATTTACCCCAGCTAAAGCCAACACCGATATTAGTTCTTCTAGGGCCAAGGCACTGTCTGTAACAAAGGGTATTATGGGATCCAGCCTGGCAGATACATCAACTCCTGCCTTCTTTAAGGCCAGTATGTTTTTGAGCCTCTCTTCTTGTGGGGCTGCAAAAGGCTCAAAGAGGCTAAGATACCCCTTGCTCAATGATACAATACCTATCCTTACCCTTACCTTGTGGTTGTAATCCTTAAATAGGCTTATAAATTCAGAGGGTATCCTTCCTTTGGTGAGGATGCTGAGCCCAATCCCTGCCTTTAATAGTAGGTCCATCACAGAATAGGAGACCTCCAAGACCTCATCCAATGGCTGAAAAGGATCTGAGGCAGTGGAAAAGGAGACCCATTGTGGCAGGACCTTTGCTTTGCCAAGCCTATGCTCCAAGATGTCCTTGAGATTCCTGTATACTATTACCGTATCTTTATCAGGGGCGCTACTGAAACCCCTTGCATAGCAATACAGGCACCGGTGGGCGCAGCCATTGGTGATATTAATAATGGGTATGCCTTTGAGGCAACCAAAGTTGGGAGATCTCAATACATCAGACCTCCTCAGGGAATACTGGATCTTTAAACAGGCCATAACCTAAAGATCACATCATCTCTTTATGGATTTCTATCTTGGCCTTTTTCTTGAGTTCTTCCAGCCAAAAGGCCATAAACCATTCGTGGTTTCTCTTCATCAAGACAGGGTCTATCTTGGCCCTTTCCTCTGAAGTGAGTTCTTCTTCAGGCAGCTTCTTTTCAAGGAGCTTAAATACAACGGGGCCCTTTTGTGTATTAGCAGGTTTTTGTGGATAAGGCTCTTTGGTGGTGAGCTTGAATGCCAGGTTTATCACCTCTGGCTCATAGCCCAGGCCCTCGATGGGCTGGTTCCTTCTAATGGAACCGCTCTCCTTGATCTCAAGGCCCTTCACCCGGGCAAGCTCCTGGAAATCCTTCCCAGCGGTGAGCTCCTTTAAAAAGGCCTCTGCCTCTGATCTCGCCCTTTCCATTGCCTTTTTTTCCTGTACTGCCTTGGCTACCCTGTCTTTCACCTCACTTAACTCTGGCACTCTGGATTCCTGCCTTTCCACCACAGAGAAGATGTAATACTTTTTTTCGGCCCTGATAAGGTCTGTATAATCCCCTTTTTGCATGGAAAATAGAGATTCCACTACCTTTTGATCCACTCCTGGCACCACAAATCTGTCCTGCTTGGATATAAAACCTGTCAGCCCAACACTCAGGCCCTTGTCCCTGGCATATTTCTCCAGGGGTGTATCATGGGGCCAAGATTCCAGAAAGGATAGACCGGCCTCATAGGCATTCTCTGAAGAGATCTGCTCTGATAAAATCTTGATTATCTCTCCCCTTGCTTCTTCCAATGTCTTTTCCTTGGCCTCCTTCCTGTCTTCTACCTTGATTATGTGATAACCAAACTGGGTCCTAACTGGGGCACTTACCTCGCCCTTGCCTAAAGAAAATGCCATATCTTCAAATTCTTTCACCATTACACCCCGTTTGAAATACCCCAGATCACCACCTTTGTCCTTGGACCCTGGGTCATCAGAATACTCTTTTGCAAGCTTCCCAAAGTCCTTTCCTTCTTTAAGCATGCTATATAACTGCTCTGCCTTCTTTTTTGCATCTTCCTCTTTCACTGTATCCTTGACACTTATTAGTATATGCCTAGCCTTTACCATCTCTGGCTCTACAAAGTTTTGTTTGTGTTCTTCATAATAATCAATTATCATGCTATCTGTTACATTTACATTCTTAATATAATTAACCGGGTCAAATGTAACATATGCTAATTTAATTTTTTCAGGGATTTTAAAGTCATTTTTATGTTCTTTATAATATGCTTCCAATTCGTCATTTGGTGGTTCATTTTTGTCGATATATTTGGAGCTATCAAACAGAACATATATAAAGTTAACTGTTTGATTTAGATAGTTGAAAGTTAGGATAGTTTCATTTTTTGTAATTGGCAAGAAGGAGTATATGAAATAATTCAGTTTTTGTTCAAGTATCTGGTTTTTTACCTCATCTTCAAATTCACCTATATCCATTCTAACCTGGTCTAAGAAGGTTTTGTATTTTCTCATATCAAAACTATTGTTTGTTTGAAACAATGGGTATTTTGCTATTGCTGACCTCACTTCTTCTTTACTTACATGGATACCATATTCCTCTGCTTTTTGTTTGAGCAATACCCTTCGTATCATGATATCCAGCACTTTGCCCTTTACATCCAAAAGCCTTGCAAGCTCCTCGTTCCACGAGCCTCCGTATTGTTTTCTATAATAGTCTAGCATCTGATTGTAGAGCTGGGCAAACTCCTTCTGGCTGATGGGCTCTCCATTGACTTCAGCCACCTTTGGGGTTTCGCCTGCCCTAAAGGAGAACCCAAAATAGAAAATGAAGACAATTGCTATAAGACCTATCAGGATCTTGATGATCCAGCTGGTTGCGTGCCTACGCATTACGCTCAATACCATTCTGTCCTCCAAAATAAATATAGATCATTGGCCTTTTTTAAGCCCTATTTGTGTATCTCCCTTAAGGGGGATAGTCAAGGCATGAAAAGGCAGCCCATTGTGCAATGGTAAACCCTTATCTTATGCCTGTATTTTTAACCCAAGGGATTTGGTCAATCCAATACCTTTGAAGGCAATCTATAGCCTCTATGTTACTTTATGCACACGGCCCTTACCTGCTCAAAGGTGGTAAGGCCCAGGAATACCTTTCTAATCCCATCCTGCATAAGGGTAAGCATACCGTCTTTAACGGCCTGTGCCCTAAGCTCATCTATGGGGGCCTTCATTTGAATGAGCCTCTTTATCTCATCGGTCCCCCTCAAGAGCTCGTGTATCCCAGTCCTGCCTTTGTACCCTGTATTATTACACTTTGGGCACCCTTTGGGCCTGTACAGCACCATGTCCTCTGTATAGGTTACCCCTAATCTGCTAAAATCCCCTGCAAAGGCCCTTACAAGGGCATCATATTCCTCCCTTGAGGGATGATAGGCCTCCTTACATGCGCTACAAAGGGTCCTAACCAGCCTCTGGGCAAGTATACCCAAGAGGGCATCGGCAAAGTTAAAGGGATCCAACCCCATGTCCAAGAGCCTTGTAATTGTCTCAGGTGCACTATTGGTGTGTAGGGTACTAAATACAAGATGTCCTGTGAGAGAGGCTTCGATGCCTGTGGCGGCAGTCTCGTGATCTCTCATTTCACCCACCATTATCACATCAGGGTCTGCCCTTAAAAAGGCCCTCATTGCAGCAGCGAAGGTAAGGCCTATCTTGGGCATGACCTGTACCTGTCTTAGCCCCTCTTGGGTGATCTCCACAGGGTCCTCAGCTGTCCAGATCTTTTTGTCGGGTTTATTGATATAACCCAGGGCAGCATGTAATGTGGTGGTCTTTCCACTCCCTGTGGGACCTACCACCAATACCAGGCCATAGGGTTTTGTTATCATATCCACAAAGGCCTTGAAGCTTTCCTCTGACATTCCCATCTTTTCCAATGGCATGGGCTTGCCACTGGCAAGGAGCCTCATCACCACATCTTCCTTCTGGCCAGCAGTGGGTATGGTGGCCACCCTGAGCTCAATGTCCAGGGGGGCAAATCTCTTGAACTTTATCTTTCCATCCTGGGGGAGTCTCCTTTCAGAGATATCCAGGTCTGCCATTATCTTTATCCTGGATACAATGGCCCTTTCATAGGTGTGGGGAATGGCCTGGTAGACCTGACAGGCCCCGTCTATTCTAAATCTGATTATGGTCTTGTTCTTACCTGGCCTGGGCTCTATGTGTATGTCCGATGCATTTTGCCTGTAGGCGTCAATGATCATCTGATTTACAAACTGGACAATGGCACTGTCCTGCTCACTGACACCCTGCACTGTCTCTTCGTCCTCTGCGGTATCCTCTGAAGATAGTTTGCCCACTATCTCTTCTATATTTACCTTTTCCCCCAGCACCTCCTGACTTAGCTTTCCAAACATCACATCGATCATCTTGTCGATATCCTCTCTAAGGGCCACACAGAATTCCAGCTTCCTGCCTGGGAGAAGTTTCCTGATTGCATCCTTAGCAACCAGATTTCCAGGGTTTTCCATTACTATGGTAACGGTATTCCCATCCTCAGAATAGGGGACAAACCCGGCATTCTTTAAGTAAGAGGGGTTGATCCCTTTTGGGAGGATGTGCCTTGGGGGGTTCCAATGGTCCTGGTAATGAACAAAGGGTACCTTGTAAAAATAGGAGAGGGAGTTTCCCACATCCTCCTTGCTCACCTTGTAAACATCAATCAGCACAGAGGGCACTGATCTTTGAGTGGCCCTGGCAGTCTTCATTGCCTCTGCAAGGTCCCCTGGGGTTATTATGTTCTGGGCCACTAAATAGTCAAACTGGGTGGCCTTGGGCCTCCTTACCAGGTCATCATTCTTATAGATGCTTATGCCAAGGACCTTTGCCACATCCTGGGCCGATTCCTCATCATAACAGGTAAATACATTTCCCGATTTCTTATTGATTAACTGGAGGACCCCTAAGAGGTAGCCTTTATAAATAATGGGTACGGCAAGGACCTGCTTGGTCCTAAAACCCGTTTTCTTGTCCCAACTGCTGTCGAATCTGAGGGATGGGTGGAGCCTGGCCAACTCTGTCTCGTTATAAGCATCCCTTATATTTACTAGCTTCCCGGTGGCTGCACAGAAACCGGCTATGCTCTTGTGGTCAATATTTACCCTTATCTCTTTCACCTCTTCCCCTGTCTTAAAGATGGAAAAGATCTGCCTCCTTTCAGAGTCCACCAGGTATACTGTAATGCGCTCTGCATCAAAGAACTTTAATATCCTCCCCTGGAGATTGAGGAGAATCTCTTGGGTGTCTTTGGCTGAATATATCTCGTTGGTTATCTCATTTAGGGATACATGGTACTTGAGCTGGTCCTCTAATGGCAGGTCTTTTATGCCGTATTCTTCACATGTCCTTGTGGATCTGTTTTGCTCCATTTAAACCACCAACTAATAGTTTATTCCCAGTTCCTGATAATTACAAATATTATTTTAATCAAAAAATAAGGGTATGTAAACGATTCTTTTCCCCATTTAGAATAAAATTAGCTATGATTTGAAGGACCCCATGAACAAAATACCCAAAAAAACCTAGCCTATACAATATCCGTTTTTATATGAGTCTTCTAAGGTTTTATATGCCCACTCCATTATTGGTTTGAGGCTTATACAGTCCTGCTCATTGTATCTTATGAGGAGGTCAAGGGCTGATATTGATCCATTGAGATAGTTTTTCCAACATATCATGGCATCAAAACCGTTCATTCCCTTTATATCAGCGTATCTTTCAATACCAAATAATGGCTCAATCTTTTTTAATCCACCCTTTATTCCACACTTTTTAAGCACATGATATAAGTCTATGTGTATAGGTGGCAATGTTATAGAAGGGAATGATTTTCTTATAATTGGTATATCAAAATTACTTCCACCATATGTGATAATTATGTCATATTCAGCAACAGCAAGTTCAAAATCATTTAAGTTTTTACCATCAATATAAGTCTCAAAACTATCTCCATTATATAGACCTATTACTGTTATGTATGTAAATTTTTCATGTGAAGTAAATGTCTCAATATCCAAAAAGCATGGTTTAAAGGCCTTGTGGCCGTAAAGGCGCCAGTATTCGCTTTTTTTGAAAAGTCTTGCAAAATACCCTGGGTTATTGAGATTCAAGAGGGATTCATTAAGATGGAGCCTGATTTCTTCGTAACTTTCCTGAGAAAAAAAAGGAGGTCTGCTTTTGAGCAGGTCAAACCAGGTGAGATAGCCTGAGGACCAAAGTCTTAACTCAGTCTTTCTCCCTATCCCTTGTATGTGTACAAAGCTATTTAGCAACATAGGGGTTGGCAATATACAAAAGATATTTTAAATGGAGGCTCTTCCATTTTGCAAGGGATAACAGGGCAGGGCCCAGGGAATAATTTTAGAAAGCCATTGAATTGATGTGCTGGTTATGAAAGTATAAATAAAAAGGGTCAAAATAACATGGAGGCTTCCAAGGTTCTTAAAAGGCTCAGTTCCATTAGACCACTGCCCTCCACCTCCCTCAGGGCATTGGAGCTGGTGGAAGAGCCTGAGCCTGATCTTGATACCCTATTGGATCTGATTAAAGGGGATGCTGCCATTTCTTTCAGGATCTTATCCCATGTCAACTCAGCCTTTTATGCCCTACCTTATCAGGTCACAGACCTGAGAAGGGCTGTAATATTCATAGGTATAGAGGAAGTTAGGAACTTGGTCCTGAAGGTGGCCATCTCCGAAGGGATATTGGAGACCATTGGCACAGAGTCCTCTTATGTCTACAATGTGATTTACAACCATGCCATAGCCACTGCAACCCTGTCTGAGGCAATTTCCCATCACATATCCATTCCTTCTAAAACTGAGGCCTTTTTGGCAGGACTCTTCCATGACATAGGAAAGATGGCCCTATTTACAAGGTTCCCAGAAGAGTATAAAAGGGCCTATGAAACTGCCAGGGATGGAGAGAATAGCTCTTTACTGAAATCAGAGAAGGATGTATTTGGCCTAGACCATGTGGAGGCAGGGCTTTTTGTTATGGAGATGTGGAAGATGCCTTCTATATATACCGATATTGTAAGATACCACCATAAAGATTATAAGACAATAACAGAGGCAAATCTTAATTTTGACCCTGCTATACTGTTTGCAGTGATGATAGCTGATACTGTAGCAAATCAAGTTTTTTCTTATATGCCTGGTCAAGTCCTTCCAAAGGATATTTTAAGGAAACTAATGGTAAAAATAGGCCTCAGCACCGAATCTTTACAAAAAGCATTGAGCGATATGCAAATTGGAATTGATAAGTATTCTCATGTGCTTTCAATGGCACCTGATAGCGAGAACATGTATATTACATCTTTAAAGTCAACAAAACAGTTTTTGACAAGGCTTATAACAAAGAAAATAGATCCTGAGGAGAATGGATGGCTTATTGACCCAAAGGAAGGCATGGAAAATATCTTATTATTAGTATTGAATGTTATTTCCTTGGGGTTAATTTCAAAGGGTAGGCAACTAGTATTTAGTGTATTTCTTTTCGACAGGGCAAAATCAAGTCTAAGTTTAGTAAGTTATTCTCCCACAGAAGGAATTACTTATAGTTTTAATAAGTTAGGCAATGAATTCGCAGTTAAGTTAAATCTTGAAAAAAATATATTGGCCTTGCTAGAAAGTTATATCAAGAGAATTCTGAGCAGTGAAATTAACAGAGATATAACTTATGAAAAAAGTGGTTATTTCTTGTGTGTGACCCAGTTTAGGGAGAATTTTGGCAAACACTTAGGTGTAATTGTGAAGCTGGATCCCGTAAATCAGCAGGTGAAGACTTATCTAAGCCGCCTTCTTACCCACGGGAGGGAGTGCCTGGAGTTATTGGATACCCTTGGGCATAAATTAGGTGTGAGGTAAGGAACTATAACAATAGATCATTGGGCGGTGGGCACCCTGATGGGTCATACCCACGGATCTTATAGTACTCCCTAAGCATATCATTGAGAGGCAGTGGATTTGGATGGGGATGGGGTGCCAGGTGTTGATAGAGGATCCTGGGAGGCAGGGTATCCTCCTCATGGGTGATCCCATCCCTTAAGTTCATGTATCTTTCTAGATCGTGGATCCTTTGACCAGCCCTCAAGAAATCCCTTTTTGATATATCAATTCCAAGGACAGAACTCCAAAGGTCTCTGTAAATTCCATAGTCAATGAGTGGGATAGAAAGGGAAGGGAATCTCTGCATTAACTGTTTCAAGAGGGTCTTGGGCGTGTATTTAGTTAAAGGGGGTTCCATAAGATAGGCAAACATGGTGAATTGGCAAGTGATGAGGGAGTTTATGCAGCAAGTGAGGTCTTCAAAGAACTTAACATAGGCTGCCTTTCCATGGGGAGAATAGGGGTCCAGGAGATTAAAATACACCTCAAGGGCCACCAAAAAGGCAGAGAGGTGGCAACCTCCTCTGTTGGCCACTGCAAAGCTCAGGCCCTGTCCATAGGACCCCCTAGGGTCATAGCCTGCCAACTCCAGTCCCTTTACTTCCATGGCAAAGTCTCTCCCCCCATATTTCCTGGCCAAATACCTAACACCCTGCCCTAACTCCTGGCCGATCCCGGTATTATCAGCCACTGCCTTAATTGTGTCTTGGATCCCCTCAGTGGATCCAAATCTAAGGGGAGAGCTGAATAGGCCTTTTTCAGTTGCCTCCATGCACCAGCCCAGTATGTTCCCCAGGGATATGGTGTCCATACCCAGATCATTGACAAGGGCATTTACCTTTGCAAGATACTCCCTTGAGTAAATACCTAAGTTTGACCCCATCAATGCCACTGTCTCATATTCGGGTATGGCCAAGGTGCTATTTCCAAATTTTCCCTTTTGTCCACACAATATCACACAACCTTTGCATGGATTAGGGGTTACCCGGTGCAGGTCCTTAAATTCCTCCCCTGATATCTCATAGGCCCGTGGGTCTCTGCCTTCCTGAAAATTCCTTACAGGCAATATCCCAGCTAAGTTATTGAGTAAGATGTTGGTCCTGGTCCCAAACTCCCTGTAGAGATAGGATGTCATCTCATTTTGCCTGAGATATTTTAAGGCCTTTTCCCTTATCTTTTGAAAGCGGGTCTTTTCCTTTGCCTCTATCTTGTATGCCCCACCCTTTACCAATATGGCCTTTAGATTCTTTGAGCCCATTACTGCACCAAGACCGCCCCTTCCAAGAAACCTGTGACCTGAGGCTACATTGGCTATTCTCACTTGATTTTCCCCTGCAGGGCCTATGGTCAGGTCACCCATGTCCCTTGCCCCAAGGAGTCCTTGAGATTCCTTGACCCCTTTTCCCTTTAAATGAGGCACCTCTTTTATCCTTGCCCCCCTCTCATCTATCTCCAGGCACACAAGGGTGCTTGCCCTACCTTTTATTATCAGGCCATCATAACCTGCAGTCTTGAGATGAAGGCCAAAGGGACCACCACATGAGGAGCTTGTGATTATGCCTGTGAGGGGAGACTTGGAGAGGGCATGAAATCTTGAGGAGCATGGTGCACCTGTACCCATTAGTATGCCAGGCATAAAGATTATCACATTTTCAGGACCCAGCGGGTCTGTACCAGGGGCGAGTCTATCATAGAGGTATCTTAGGCCAAGGCCTTTCCCACCAAGGTATGCCTCCCTGTGTCTTTGGGTAACCTCAAACAAGGTGCTTTCCCCACTGGACAGGTCCACCTCCAAGACCTTGTTGCTTGTTCCTGTAATCACCTTCATAGCCAATGTCTCTTCCCTTAGAAGGCCTTTTTTAGTATTGCCATGGCATCTTCAAAATCCATGTCCCTTGGGTTAAACACAATGGATGGGTCGTATATAGCCTTTTTTGCTATTCTGGGCAGGTCCTCTTCTGCTACCCCTGCCTCTCTCAGGGACCTCTCCAGTCCGCAGAGATCTTTCAGCTCCTCCTTCAGTCTTACAACCTCTTGTATAGCTGCCACTGCACGGTCCTCTGGCCTATTGCTAAAGTAGACCTCCTCCCCGCCCAAATAAAACAATAACTCCCCCAGTTCCTTCTCCCTCTTACCCAAATTGTATTCCATGCCAAAGGGGAGGAATATGGACATGGCAAGGCCATGGGGTATTCTTGAGACAGCCCCTGCTGCATGGCCAAGGGAATGAACCACTCCAACCATTGAGTTGGAAAAGGCCATCCCGGCCAAGGTTGCAGCAAGGGCAAGGCCAAGGCGTGCCTCTCTGTTTTTTCCATCTTTTATTGCGTCCTTAAGGTAGCTTTTAATAAGTCTTATGGAGGAGATGGCACAGCTATCACTAATGGGGTTCTTTTGGATGGATATATAGGACTCAATGGCATGGGAGAGGGCATCCATGGCAGTTTGGGCAGTGAGTTTTGGAGGTAGGCTAAAGGTGGTACGTGGATCCAAAATTGTTACATTGGGGATTAAGAAATGGGATGTAAATGCCATCTTTACATTTTTCTCTTCGCTATAGATCACTGCCACGAGTGTTGCCTCAGAGCCGGTCCCAGAGGTGGTGGGGACTACAATTAAGGGCCTGAGGGGCCGCTTTAGCCTCTGGGCACCCATGAATTCACTGAGGCACTGAGAACCCTCTGATACCAGGATGTTTACCCCTTTTGCTGTATCAATAACAGAACCACCACCCACTGCGATGATGGAGTCACAGTGGCAATCCTTATATATCCTTGCAATTTCATTCACCACCCGCTCAGAACTATCAGGGGGGACATCTTGATATATGGCCCCAATTGTCATTTTGTTTTCACGGAAAATGCCCTTAACCAGTTCCATTGTCCCCAATTGGGCAATTGTCCTGTCTGTTATTATCATTGGGGTAGTACTGCCCAGTAATGTAACCTCGTATGGCATATTGTCCAAGGCATTGTCACCGGCCAGGATCTTAACAGGGCAAAAAAACTCAAAGTAATGGGGAAGCATTGGTTCCTCCTTTATTATAGACCAAAGGGAATGGCCAAGAAGTAGAGATAAAGCCTTCGAAAATAAAGGTCATATCTCAGTTTAGGTACATCCTTCAAAAGCCTCCTTGAGATAAAGGTGGGATACAAGTACGCAAGGAGTATATTTAGGCAACGCAAAAAGGATACAGCCTTCTCAAGATCGCCCTTGACATATGCCCTGTTCTCAGCAAATCCTTGGGCAATTCCCATCCTTGGTGTCAATAGGAGAAGGGCACAGGTGATATTTTTGAAGTAGATCCCTAAGTCTAAATTCTCTTCTGCCCTGCCCATGTATTTCAGTCTTCCATAAACTACCTTCCACATGATAGAGGGACCACTGGGAAGGATACAAAACCCTATGCTAAGACCCTCTGGCCAGCTTGCCACTTCCCTTCTTATCCTTGGGTCAAAGCCATTGGCTGCCTCCACGGACCTGGCAAGGGCTATTAGGGAGGCCCTTGCCAAAACCACCTTTAAAAGAGAAAATAGCTCAAAAAACTTGGGCAACCTTAAATACTTTTTACTAATAGATATCTTCATGGATTCCCTATGAAGAGAGTGGAACTCCTCCTATGGGAATATTTATTAGACCTGACGGTGTATAGGGGTCAAGAATTTTTCCATTTGCTAATCTCCAAAAACTTAGATACAAAATTAAGGTTAGGCAAAAACCAAAGGGAGTAAGAACAATATGTTTTTAGATACCATCTTGGGGTGGTTTTCCAACGACCTCGCCATAGACCTTGGCACAGCTAATACCCTTGTTTATGTGAAGGGCAAAGGTATTGTCCTTAGGGAGCCATCTGTGGTGGCAGTGAGGAAGGACGGGAAAGGCCAAAACAAGGTGCTGGCAGTGGGCACCGAGGCCAAGAATATGGTGGGGAGAACTCCGGGAAATATTGTGGCTATCAGGCCCTTAAAAGATGGGGTCATAGCCGACTTTGAAGTCACAGAAGCAATGCTCAGGTACTTTATCAGGAGGGTACACAACAGGACCAGTCTGGTGAGGCCCAGGGTCATTGTTGCGATTCCCAGTGGGATTACCCCTGTGGAAAAAAGGGCTGTCAGGGAGTCAGCAGAATCAGCCGGGGCAAGAGAGGTCTATCTCATAGAGGAACCAATGGCAGCTGCCATTGGTTCTGGCCTGCCAGTGACAGAGCCCACTGCCAATATGATCGTTGATATCGGAGGTGGGACCACTGAGGTGGCGGTTATATCCCTTGCGGGGATAGTGTATTGTAGGTCTGTGAGGGTTGCTGGCGACAAGATGGACGAGGCCATTTTGCAATATATAAAGAGAAAATATAACCTGCTGATAGGCGTAAGGACTGCAGAGATAATAAAGATGACCATAGGGAATGCCTACCCCACCGAAGAGGTAGAGACATTGGAAGTAAAAGGCAGGGACCTGATTACCGGTATCCCCAAGATACTCACTGTTGACTCAGAAGAGATCAGGATAGCCATCTGGGAACAGATCCAGAGCATCGTGGAGGCAGTGAAGGTGGCCTTGGAGCAAACCCCTCCAGAACTGGCCTCTGATATTGTGGACAGGGGCATAACCCTTGCCGGAGGTGGGGCCCTGCTAAAAAACCTGGACCTGTTGCTGCAGGAGGAGACAAAGGTCCCTGTAACCATTGCCGATGACCCCCTGGCAGCAGTGGCCCTGGGTTCGGGAAAGGCCTTAGACTCCATAGAGATACTAAGGGAAGTGGCAGTAGACTGAACAGAGGCCAAGTCCAACAGCCTTTTTATAATTTAAGGGAGTGAAAAAGTGCTGCCCAAGAGGCTCATAGGCCTTTTTCTAATAATTCTTGG
>FWWL01003469.1_pt1 | contig 28701 bp, 21 predicted proteins | sample 2228331 | NCBI WGS metagenome assembly FWWL01 (sample SAMEA103939775, study PRJEB20133) | metagenome
GGTGCCGCGGTCGGCGCAGGCGTCGGCGCGACGGTCGGTGCAGGCGTCGGGGCAGCGGTAGGTGCAGGCGTCGGCGCGACGGTCGGCGCAGGCGTCGGCGCGACGGTCGGCACGGGTGTCGGCGCAGCCGTCGGTGCAGGCGTCGGAGCCTGGGTCGGCGGCTGGGTCGGTGCCTGGGTCGGTGCCTGGGTCGGTGCCTGGGTCGGCGCGGCGGTTGGAGCCTGAGTAGGCGCCTGGGTCGGTGCAGGGGTTGGCAGCGTCACCGGCAGGTTGCCCACGGCCTGGCGCACGCTGTCGAGGACCGCCGGCACGGTGCTCGACGCGGCCGGCACGCTCGTCAGGCCGCTGGTGGCGGCGGCCAGTGCCTGCACCGAGGCAGGCATGCCGGCCTCCTGTGCGACATTTTGCAAACGCACCGCGGCGCCGTTCGGTGCCTGGGTGATGGCCGATGCGCGCTGCTCGGCAGCATCCTGCACGGATTCGATGACGGCCGCCAGCGGGTTGACGTAGCTGGCAAGGGCCATTTGCAGGGCGGCGCCGGTGGCGTCCGGTGCCACGCGCAGGACGTTGCTCATGCCAATCGCGAGCGATGCCTCGGCCAGGTTCGCGACGTCTCCCGCCAGTGCCACCGCGCCATGCGCGGCCGGGCGGTTGTTCAGGAGCCGGTCCTGGTTGGCGACTGCGCCGCCCACCACCGCAGCGACAGACGCCGTACCGGCCGCACCACCGGCCAGGCGGGCCACCTCGGCGCCGATGGCCTGCGCCACGCGCCCCATCGCCGCCGCGGTGCCGGTCTCGGTCGCGGATTTTTCCGCAGCCGCCATCACTTCCATCGCCTTTTGCACGGCGACCATCTTCTGGACCAGGGTTTTCTCGCTGGTCGCCATGCTGAGCGGGTCGCGGTCGAACACGACGGCCGAGGACAGGCCGAACACCTTGACCACGTTCTCGCGCGCCTGGGCCAGGTTGCTCGCCGCACCCGACGCCAGCATGCCATCGACGATCGTGCTCAGCGGCGACACCGCGTTGAACGGCTTGCTGGACGCGTCCTCGATCACGGCGCTCATCGCATGGGCGAACGGCTGGCCGGTGGAGGTGTCGACACCGCCAGTCACGCGCAGGCGCTGGCCGTTGACCTGGGCGGCCGACGCCGCCGCCGTCAGGGAGTACTTGCCTTCGCCGTCAGTCACCCCGCTTGGCTCGTTGCCGTCCCTGGTGTTGTTATTGTTCAGGTCGAGGTAGACCGTGGCGCCACTCACATAACCGTCCACCACCACCCCGGTGAGAACGGTGCTCGGCGCGGGTGGCTGGGCGACCGGAGGCGTGGGTGCCGGTGCGGGATCGGAGCCGCCGCCGCCGCCGCATCCGCTCAGGGCGAGTGCGACAGTCAGTGCGATGGTGGTACGGGGAGGCAAGCGGTGCTTGGTCGTCATGGCAGTGTTTCTTTCGAGGCGCAGGTTGATTGTTCCGAAGCGCCCTACCATCGACCGGAGGCTAGCCGACGCGCGCCCGGGCCACCGCAAACACGGCAGCGCATCCCGCGCGGTATTACCGCGCAGCACGACGGGCTTGTCTTCCCAGGCCAGCTTGTTGTTCTCGCCGCAGCTTTGTGACTTGTCGTTATAGGTAGGAGCGCGGTGGATCGAGACTAAGTGAATTGCTTTATATAAACAATTCCTCATTTGGGGAAACAGTTGGCAAACCACGACAGGCGGAGTTCCCCGTCCCGGGGCGCGCACGATAGACGCCGATCAGGAAAGCGAATCCGGTCCGCGTTATGCTCGACGCATGAAACCGACACAGCTTCATCCGGCGCCATATGGCCGAGCCGCCAGGTGCTCCGAAGGAGGCGCGCATGCGTATCGCCGCGCTCGTGCCCGCCCATGACAGGCAGCAGGCCTTACGCCAGGTGTTGTCCGCCCTGGCCGCCCAGTCGCGCCCGCCCGACGCCGTCGTCGTGATCGATCACAGCGGAGACGAGGCCACCCGCGCCCTGCTGGCCGCCTTCCCCCAGGTGACGGTGGTGCCAGGCGGGCAGCCGCACGGCGGGCTTGGTCCCGGCATCGCCCACGCCCAGGCCGCCGGGTTCGACTGGTTCTGGCTGCTCAAGCACGGCACGGTTCCCAGGCCCGACGCGCTGGCCTGGCTCGCGAGCGCGGCCGAGAGCTCGCCCCTGTTCACGGGGGCGGTGTGCTGCGCCGTGCGCGAGCGCGGGGCGATCGCCCGCCGCCACCGCTGCCGGCAGGGGATGCGCTTCGGATTTTCCCGCGCGCTTCCGCTGGCTGCCTACACGAAGCAGGCAGCCCGGGTCGACAGCGCCTCGTTCTGCGGCTTCCTGGTCGCGGCCCAGGCGGCTGCCCATGTCGGCCTGCCGGACGCCAGGCTCGTGTGCGCGCACGCCGACACCGACTACTCGCTGCGCCTGCGCAAGGCGGGCTGGGACATCTGGATGGTGCCTGCCAGCGTGGTCGATTATGCGGAGGACCAGGAGCCGCTGGCCGGGGGCGCCCCGGGGCAACGCTATTTCGACGTGCGCAACCGGATCGCGGTGGCGCGGCGTTACGCGCGCCGGCCCTTCGTGGCCGGCTGCGGCGCGGCGCTGCAGGGGGCATTGATGTGGACGCTGCGCCCGACCGCACGCTTGCACGGCGGGCTCAGGATTTTCTGGAAGGCGGTTGCCGATGGCTTCGCCGGCCGACTGGGGGGATTGCCGGCGGCGCTGGCCCGGCCACATCCAGGCCGGGGCGGCAGGCGCTGAGCGGGCCGGCTTCCCGGCCGGGGGCGGCAGGCGCTGAGCGGCCCTCGTCCTGGACGGACCGGGTCGATCCGCCTGGCCGCCCTGCCCCGCGGCCCGCGGCCCGCGCCCAGGCGTGAGCTCCGGGCGTGCCCCTGGATGAGACCTCAGGGGGCGACGTCGGTGCGCATCACCGGATACAGGTTCAGGCGCTCGTCCCAGGACGAATGGCGGCGCGCGAAGAACTCAAGGCGCGCGTGCGGGCTCTTGGCGAAAGCCGGGTCGGTTTCGAGCCTGCGCTGGAATTCGGCGGCCACGCGCGGGTCGGCGGCCATCTGCTCGCGCGCGACGTCCTCCGCCACGTACTCCTCCATGTACTCCTTGCGCTCGAAGGAATTGTTGAACATGCCCCAGGCCAGCAGCGAGTCGGGTGCGCGCGGTTCCAGGATCGCCATCACCAGACGGGACTTCGGCTGGGCGATCGGCACGAACAGCGAGCCGCGCGGCACGCTGCGCGCTTCCGGCTTCCATGCGCCCTCCACGCTCAGGCGCTGGTGCGACTCGAAGGAGGTATTGCTGAAAGTGGCCTTGTCGGCGCGGAAGGTCTCGACCTGGGCCTTGTCCAGCCCCTTGTCCAGCTTGCGGAAGCTGATGCCGTGGTGCCTGAGCTTGTCGGCCACCATCGCCGAGAATGCGGCGGGCACGATGTAGCCGGCGCGCGGCGCCGTCACCTGCAGGTCGGGCACCACTTCCTCGCGCAGCGGCACGCGCCAGACCTGCGGGCGCGTCTCGTCGTAGCGTGTCATCAGCATGCCGGAGACATCGGACGGCTTGCGGGTGTACTCGTACCCCTGGAAATCGACCATCTGCGTCTTGTCGGTGGTCTTGTAGGTCAGCGGCACCGGTGCGCCGGCGATGCGCTCGGCGCGGCGGTCGGCTGCCGCGGCCTCGGCCTGCCATGCCTTGCCGTGGCGTGCCACCTGGTTCAGCACCGAGATCACGGTGTTGTAGGTGACGCGCACGCGGGTCGGGTAATCCTTCCACGAGTGGGTTTCCACCAGCATGGTCAGGCGATTGCGCAACGGGAAGTAGCCGGTCGAAAAGCGCGGCTCCGATGCGCCATCGATGAAGCCGGACATCGGGTCGTCGGTCTTGGCGAAGGACATGTAGTAGGACTGCGGCATCGAGCCTTGCTTGGCGATGTCGGCGATGACGTTGCCGCGCAGGGCCAGTCCGGCCTTCTGCATCTGCGGGTCGCCCGAATACACCGGTTCGACCTGGATCGAGACGTCGTGCTGGAACTTGGCGCCGTTGGTCACGTGCAGGTCGATGTAGGCCAGCGGGTCCCAGGCGTTGACCAGCGCCAGCATCGCGTGCATCTCGGGTGCGTCGGCCTTCGCGTAGTCGCGGTTCAGGTTGTAGTTCTGCGCGGTGGTGCGCCAGCCCATTTCCTCCGGCCCGCGCTGGTTGGGACGGTTCCACCTGGCGAAGCGCTCGTGGCCGTCCACGTTGAACACCGGCACGAACAGCAGCACCTGCTTGTCCAGCGCGCCGGGCGCCTGGCGGTTTTCCAGCACTTCGCGCAGCGCCAGGAATCCCGCGTCCTTGCCGTCGATCTCGCCGGCGTGGATGCCGCCCTGGACCAGGGTCACGGGCACGCCCTTCGCTCGCGCCGCCTGCGGCGTGAAGGCGCCCGTGCGGGTGGCAACCAGGGCCATCATCGGACGGTCCTCCGGCGTGCGGCCGAATTCGATGCAGCGCACGGCGTCGGGGTAGGCCTTCTGGAAATCGGCGCACAGCGCGATCACCTCGTCGTAGCGCCCCGTGAGCTGGAAGCCCGAACGTTCGGCGACGGTGGTCAGGTGCGGCGCGGCGTGAGTCAGGGGCGCGGCGGCCAGCAGGGCAAGCAATAACGCGGATCGGATCATCGGGAAACTCCAGCAGGTGGACTGTTTTGAAAGGCGGAAATTATAGACCGGTTCGGCCGCGCGAGCCGGGCGACCGCGGCTTGCCACTTTTGCTATGCTGGCTCGCCAACGGGAGGGTGGACGAGATGACGACCGAACTGAAGATCCTTGCGTGGACGCTGGTGCTGGCACTGGTGCAAATCCTGGTCACGGCGGCACTGCGCACCCGCGAGACGGGCGTGCGATACAACATGAGTGCCCGCGACGGGGAACCGCCGCCGCCCGGCCCCGTCACGGCCCGGATGCAGCGCGCCCAGTCCAACCTGTTCGAGACCCTCCCGCTGTTCGCTGCCGCCGTGCTCATCGCGGAGGCCGCGGTGGTGCAAGGTCCGCTGACCCTGTGGGGATGCTGGCTCTACCTGCTTGGACGCATCGTCTATGTGCCGCTGTACGCGGCCGGGGTGCCGGTGGTGCGCACCCTGGTGTGGGGCGTGTCGCTGGTGGGACTGGTGATGGTGATCGTGGCGGTGCTGGTCGATTGAGTATTCGGTGGGCACAAGTTCGTAGGGTGGGCACAAGTGCCCACCGGTGCGCAGGCACCCGCATCGACGGTGGGCACAAGTGCCTTGCGCGGCCCGGCCCACCCTACGTGCTGCGCGGCCAGGCCCACCAGCGCGGGCCCGCTCAACGTTCCGGCAGCAGGATCGCGCTTTCCTTGACCTGCGGCCGCACCAGCTCCATCGGCACCGAGCGCGCCCGGCTGGCCGGGACCGGGCAGGTGCCGCTTTCCTGGTACTTCAGCGCCGCCGCCAGCAGGCCTTCCTGCGGGTCGCCCACCTCGCGCGACAGGTCGTCGGCCACCGCGCAGGTCGGCGCCAGGCCATCGGCGTAGTCGCCGAATCCCTTCGCATTCACGCCCTGGAACTCGATCGAGAAGTAGGTCGTCCCACAATTTGGCACGGGCGTGAAGCCAAAAGGCTTGCCGCAGGTCTGGGCGCCGATCAGGTTGACCTCGACATCGACGCCGCGCAGGCCGTTCACCACGGCCTCGCTGGCCGAGCAGGTTCCCTTGGTCGATAGCACGGTCACCCGCTTCAAGCCCAGGTAGGGCAATGGCGTGCCGGCCTTGACCGGGTCGGGCGACTTGAAGCCATAGGCCGTCGAACGGAAGGGAATCGCGGGCTGGACCGCCGTCTTGTCGTTGTACAGCGGCCGGTGGAACACCTTGCCGTCCGATTCGGGGCCGGCCACCATGTAGGCCAACTGGCTCGCGATGTACAGCAGACCGCCACCGTTGTAGCGCATGTCGAGCACCAGGTCGGACACGCCGGCGTCCCTGAACATCGTGAACGCGTCGATCAACTGCTTCTCCGACACCGCGTTGTGCGTGTCGAAGGTCAGGTAGCCGACTTTCCCGCTCGCCGTCTCGATCACCCTGGCGTTCTTGACCGCCGCCGAACTCACTTCGGTGGCCGTCACATCCGCAGCGTAGCGCTGGCCGCCGCGCTCCAGCACCAGGCGGTGCGCTTCACCTTGCGTGGTCGGGAACAGCGCCCCGTTGATCTTGTCCACGGACGACTGGTCGCTGGCGTTGACGAAATCGACACCATCCACCTCGACCAGCCTGTCGCCGCGGCGCAGGCCCGCGCCGGCCGCCGGAGACCCCGGCTCGACCACGGTCACCAGCCAGGCGCGCGGCGCCGTGCTGCTGCTACGCGACCAGGTGATGCCATAGCCCAGGTCGATGCCGGCCGTGTTCATCGCCTCCCACTCCGCTGTCGGGTAGGTGAAGTGATACCTGTCCTTCTGCTTGCCCGATGGCGTCAGCGCCGTCGTCTTGAGCACGTTGAAATAATCGATAGGATTGTTGAAATCCGACATCCGATAGGTGTTCGGAATCTCGTTGTACCAGAGGTAGTACTGGTGCGACCAGGCGCGCAGGAAATTCAACTCGTCCTGCAAGCTGCCCTGTCGGTCGGGATAGGCCTTGCCGCTCGCATCCAGGCCGGTGCGCGGGGTCGCGCACTTGTTCCAGTAGGTGCTGAAGGCCTCGCCCAGCAGGCTGGGGTTCTCCGTGGGAGCTGGAGTCGGTGGCTGGGGCAATGGATCCTGCGCCACCGGCCCAGGGACCGGCGCCGCCGGGCCGCGCGCGCCCACACCGGGCGAGCCGCCGCCTCCGCCACAGCCGGCGAGCGCCAGCAGCGCGGCAAGCGTTGTCAGGGTCAGGCGGGATGTAGTGGTCATTCGACCTGCGGGTACCATTCTCATCCGACCGATTATAGACGTGGCTGCTTGGGGGAGTGCAACCAGTTGTAACAGTTGGAAATTGGGTACAGGTCAAAAAAGCAAGAAAACGAAAGAAAATTCCATAATTTCGCTACTCGTGAAATTTTCTTTCGCGGGCAATGCTTTACCAGGGGTACGGCAGTTACTGGAATGGGTGGGGGCACCGGTGGACATCGGTGGCATCGGTGGGCATCGGTGGGCATCGGTGGGCATCGGTGGGCACAAAGTGCCCACCCTACCCGGGCCGGTCATCCACATACCGGGCCGGCCATCCACATACCGAAACGGTCATCCACATACCGGGCCGATCATCCACATACCGAACCGGCCGTCCACATACCGGGCCGGCCGCCCCGGATCACCGGACCGCCTAGCCCGGCACGCTGTTACGCGACGCGCGAGGCGCCGGCGGGCGCGTGGAAGGCGGCGACCAGTGCCGCTTCCTTCTCCTTGGCCGCCTTCAGGTGACGCTCCTTCACATGGCCGAAGCCGCGGATGTCTTCCGGAATGCTGGCGATCGCGACCGCCTGCGCCAGGTTGTCGGCCGTCAGTTTGGGCAGCAGCGCCGAGACGGTCTCGCGGTACTGGACGATCAGGGCGCGTTCCATCTTGCGCTCTTCGGTGTAGCCGAAGATGTCGAAGGCGGTGCCGCGCAGGCCCTTGAACTTGGCCAGCACGCCGAAGGCGCCCTGCATCCATGGTCCGAATTCCTGCTTCACCGGACGGCCCTGCTTGTCGCGCTTGCCCAGCAGCGGCGGCGCCAGGTGGTACTTGAGCTTGATGTCGCCCTCGAACATGCCGGCGATCTTTTCCTTGAAGGCCGGGTCGCTGTGCAGGCGCGCCACTTCGTACTCGTCCTTGTAGGCCATCAGCTTGTAGTAGTAGCGGGCGACGGCTTCGGCCAGGCGCGAACCCTTGCCCAGCTTGGCCTCCTCGGCGCGCACCTGGTCCACGAAGGCCTTGTACTTCGCGGCGTAGGCGGCGTCCTGGTAGGCGGTCAGCAGCTCGACGCGGCGCGCCACGATCTCGTCCAGGGTCTGGGTGCGCTTGAACTCGATCACCTTGGCCGGCGTGACCAGCTTCTTCACCGACTCCAGGTCGTGCGCGGCGGTACGGCCCCAGTTGAAGGCGGCCTTGTTGAACGCCACCGACACGCCGTTCAGTTCGATCGCCTTCATCAGCGAAGCCTCGGCCAGCGGCACGCGGCCTTTCTGGAATGCGTAGCCGAGCATGAACATGTTGGTCGCGATCGCGTCGCCCAGCAGGGCGGTGGCGATGCGGCCGGCGTCCACGAAGTCCACGTTGTCCGCGCCGCAGGCCTGGACGATGGCGCCCTTCGAGCCTTCGGCCGGGAACTGCCAGTCCGGATTCTTGACGAATGCCGCGGTCGTCGCGCCGGTCGAGTTGACGGCGGCCCAGGTGCGGCCTTCGCCCATGCGCGAGAGCGCATCGCGGCTGGCCACGACGATCTGGTCGCAGCCGATCACGAGGTCGGCGCTGCCGGTACCGACACGGGTCGAGTGCAGGTCGGACTGGCGGTCGGCCAGGCGCACGTGCGACATCACCGGACCGCCCTTCTGGGCCAGGCCGCTCTGGTCGAGCACGAGCGCGCCCTTGCCTTCGACGTGGGCGGCCATCGCCAGGATCTGGCCGACGGTCACCACGCCGGTGCCGCCGATGCCGGCCACCAGGATGCCGTAAGGCGTTTCGGTGCCGGGGATGGCGGGCGTCGGCAGTGCCGGCGGCGCGCTTTCGGTGCTGGCCGCCTTCTTCGGCTTCTTCAACCCGCCGCCTTCGACGGTCACGAAGCTCGGGCAAAAGCCCGAGACGCAGGAGAAGTCCTTGTTGCACGAGCTCTGGTTGATCTGGCGCTTGCGTCCCAGCTCGGTTTCCAGCGGCTCGACCGACAGGCAGTTCGACTGCACCGAGCAGTCGCCGCAGCCTTCGCACACGGCCTCGTTGATGACGGCGCGCTTGGCCGGGTCGGGGAACTCGCCCTTCTTGCGGCGGCGCCGCTTCTCGGAGGCGCAGGTCTGGTCGTAGATCACGGCCGACACGCCCGGCATCTCGCGCAGTTCGCGCTGCACGTCCATCAGCTCGGAGCGGTGGCGCACGGTCACGCCCGGCGCCCAGTTGTAGTCGCTCGGGTATTTCTCCGGTTCGTCGGTGACGACGATGATCGGCTTGACGCCTTCGGCGGCGACCTGGCGCGTGATCATGCCCGGATCGAGCGGGCCGTCCACGTTCTGGCCACCGGTCATCGCGACCGCGTCGTTGTACAGGATCTTGTAGGTGATGTTCACCTTGGCCGCCACCGCGGCGCGGATCGCCAGGATGCCTGAGTGGAAATAGGTGCCGTCGCCCAGGTTCACGAACACGTGCTTTTCGGTCGTGAACGGCGACTGGCCGATCCAGGTCGTGCCCTCGGCGCCCATGTGGGTGAAGGTGGAGGTTTCCCGGTCCATCCACAGCACCATGTAGTGGCAGCCGATGCCGGCCATCGCGCGCGAGCCTTCCGGCACCTTGGTCGAGCTGTTGTGCGGGCAGCCCGAGCAGAAGTAGGGGATGCGGTCGGTTTCCGGATTCGCCTTGGCCGGGATGTTCTTGAGAACCAGCTCCTTCGCTTCCAGGAAGGCGATGCGTTCCTTCACGCGCTGCTCGACCGGGTGGCCGGCGCAGTAGTGCGAGATGCGGCTGGCGATCGCGCGGGCGATCTGGGCCGGGTTCAGCTCGTAGGTAGCCGGCAGCAGCCAGTCACCGTGGCCCATGCGGTCCTTGTTGCTCCACTCGCCGGTGTCGTCGAACTTGCCCACCACCCGCGGACGCTGGCCGTCCGGCAGGTTGTACAGTTCTTCCTTGAGCGCGTATTCCATCACCTGGCGCTTTTCCTCGACCACCAGGATCTCGTCCAGGCCGCGCGCGAACTCGTGCACGCCTTCGGCCTCGAGCGGCCAGGTCATCCCGACTTTGTACAGGCGCAGGCCGATGTCGGCGGCCGCCTGCTCGTCGATGCCCAGGTCGGCCAGCGCCTGGCGCGTGTCCAGGTAGCTCTTGCCGGCGGTGATGATGCCGATCTTCGGCTTCGGGCTGTCCCAGATGATGCGGTTGAGCTTGTTGGCGCGCGCATAGGCAAGCGCCGCGTACCACTTGAAGTTGCTCATCCGAACTTCCTGGTCGAGCACGGCGTCCGGCCAGCGGATGTTCAGGCCGCCCTGGGGCAGTTCGAAGTCGGTCGGGGTGACGATTTTCACGCGGTCCGGGTCGAGGTCGACCACCGCGCCCGATTCGATGATGTCGGTGACGCACTTCATCGACACCCACAGACCGGTGTAGCGGCTCATGGCCCAGGCGTGCAGGCCGAAGTCGATGTATTCCTGCACCGAGGACGGGTACAGCACCGGGATGCCGCAGTGGGTCAGGATGTGGTCGGACTGGTGGGCGGTGGAGGACGACTTGGCCGCGTGGTCGTCGCCGGCCAGCACCAGCACGCCGCCGTGCTTGGCCGAACCGGCGTTGTTGCCGTGCTTGAAGACGTCGCCGCAACGGTCCACGCCAGGCCCCTTGCCGTACCACATGGCGAACACGCCGTCGTACTTGGCATCCTTGTACAGGTTGGTCTGCTGGGTACCCCAGACGGCGGTCGCCGCCAGGTCCTCGTTCATGCCCGGGTGGAAGTGCACGTGGTGCGCCTCGAGGTGCTTCTTCGCCTTCATCGCCGTCTGGTCCACGGCGGTGACCGGCGAGCCGCGGTAGCCGGTGATGTAGCCGGCGGTGTTCAGCCCGGCCTTCTCGTCGCGCTCGCGCTGGAGCATGGGCAGGCGGATCAGCGCCTGGGTGCCGGTCATGAAGGCGCGGCCGCGCTCGAGCGTCCACTTGTCGTCCAGCGTGATGTCTTGCTGAGGCTGCGGCTGTAGCTGCGCGCGGTCCAGGGGTGCGTTCATTGGTTCGTCTCCAGTTGTTCTGTGGCGGCGGGGCACGCGTCGTAGTCGATCGGTGGGCACGAGTGCCCACCCTACGTCCTACCTTGCCTCTCGTAGGTGGGCACTCGGCACTCGTGCCCACCGGGCGCGCGCGGACCTTTTCCTTCTTATGGCGCACAGTATAGTCCCGCGCCCCCGGCATTAAATTCCAAACATTTCACCCCTCCTCGGCATTTGCGCAATAAAATTGCCGTATGCTTCATCGAAAGGGGGGATTCATGTCGAAAATTGAACTGGATAAAACGGACCGGAAGATCCTGGAGATTCTCCAGGCGGACGGCAGGCTGTCCAACCAGGACGTGGCCGAGCGCGTCAGCCTGTCGCCCTCGCCCTGCCTGCGCCGCATCAAGCGGCTCGAGGAAGCCGGGGTGATCCGCCAGTATGTGGCCCTGCTGGACCCGGACAAGATCGGCCTGGGCTTGCTGGCCTATGTGAACGTGCGCCTGGAAAAGCACAGCGAAGGCGCGCCCAACGCGCGCATTCCGGCCACCTCGCCGCGCTTCGACTTCGCGCAGGCCGTCGCCACCTGGCCCGAGGTGGTGGCCTGCTACGCGATGACCGGGGAAATGGACTTCCTGCTGCGCGTGCACGTCGAGGACATGGACCATTTCTCGCGCTTCATGATGGCGACCCTGCTGCGCCATCCCGCCGTGCTGGACGTGAAATCGAGTTTCGCCCTGCAGCGGATCAAGGAGACGACGGCGCTGCCGATCGTGTAGGCCGCCCTACCACTTGCGCGGGCCGAACCACTTGGCCGCCGCGCGCGCGTTGGCCTTGACGGTGTAGTCGAACATCGCGAACTGCTCCTGCAACGCCTCCTGCATGACGCTGGCCGGACTGGGCGGCGGCAGGTGCAGGTAGGCGTCGGCCTCGCCCTGCTCGCGCTTGATCTCCATGCCGGCCTTCTTCGCGATGTGCATCATCGTCTTGTTCGACGACAGGCACTGCATGTAGAGGGTGTCGATGTCCGAATTGCGGCAATGGATGGCGGCGCGCTCGAACAGGCGGGTGCCCACGCCCTGCCCGCGCGCCGAGGCCGACACCGACACGCCGAACTCGGCGACCTGCTCCTTGCTGGTGGACGCCGCCCGCTGCTCCTTCGATCCGAACGCCAGGTGGCCCACGCCCACCAGCCTGAACATCCGGTTGTAGACGCCGAACACGATGTCGCGCTTGAAGTCGATCCCGGCGACATAGGCTTCGATTTTCTCGTCGGGAATCCTGCCGCCGAAGCGCAGCAGGCGATCCCCGCCGTCGAGCGCGAGGAAGTGGCGCAGCATGCGGCGGCGGTCGCGCTCGCCCAGTTCCTTCACCGGGACGCTCGCCCGTCCCGCGCCGCCACGCAGGCCGGCGAACCAGCGGCTAAGTGGGTTGCTCATGGTTATTCCGTTATTGTGCAGTGCACCAATGCCGGTATTGTAGCGGAAAGCGGCGCGGCTCCGGCCAGCTTCGCCTGCCGTGACCCTGGCGGTGTGGCGCGCGCGCCTCGCCCGCGGCGCGTCACAGCCAGGCGGCGTTCGGGCTGACCACGAACACGCCCTTGCCCTTTTGTTTGGCCTCGTACATGGCCTTGTCGGCGTCGGCCAGCAAGGGCGGCGCGCCGCGCTCGACCCCGGCGCGGCCGCGCGCGCTGGCGATGCCGATGCTGGCCGAGATCCGGACCGGGTGGCCGTCGGCCTCGGTGATCGAGGCGATCTGGTCCAGGGCCAGCTGGGCGACCCGCAGCGCGCCCTCGCGCGTGCCGACCTCCTCGAGCAGGATGACGAACTCGTCGCCGCCGATGCGGGCCATCGTGTCCTCCTTGCGCAGCTTGTCCTGCACCCGCCACGCCACCTGTTGCAGCACCATGTCCCCGGTGGAGTGTCCCCAGGTATCGTTGACGGCCTTGAAGCCGTCGAGGTCGATGAACATCGCCACCACGACCGTGTCGCGCCGGGCCGCCCGCACCAGGGCGCGTTCGAGCAGCCGCGTCATCTGGCGGGCGTTGACCAGGCCGGTCAGGCCGTCGTGCTGGGCCAGGCGCTCGAGCTGGCGCGACTGCGCCTCGAGTTCGGCGGTGCGCTCGGCGACGCGCTGTTCGAGTGTCTCGTTGGCCGCTTGCAGGCGCTGGTTGACCTCGCCGATGATGCGATAGCTGCGGCGCAGGCGCGCGCCGGCCCAGGCCAGCAGCACCAGCAGCAGCACCGAATAGGCGAACAGGTAGCCGCGAAAACGCTGGCGCTCGAGCAGCACCGCCCCGAAAGAGCGGTCGAACTCCCGGATCAGGCGCTCCAGCGCCTGCCCGGTGCCGGCCTCGGCGATTTGTTCTTCCAGGGCATTCTCGAGCGGCCGGTTGACCAGGATCGTGCGCGTGTGGCGCGCCAGGGCGTCGATCATGTCCACGACCACCGGCGAGAACGCGGCTTGCCGGCTTTCGATGTCGCGCAGCGTGCTCTCGATGCTGGCGGCCAGGGTTGGCGTGGGTTCCAGGTTAAAGCGCAGCACCTCGGCCAGCAACTCGTTGAGCGCGGCATCCATGTCGAGCACGACGCGCCCCGGGGCCAGCGCACCCCCGATGCCGGCCAGTTCGGTCTTCAGGTCGGCCACCGCGGTCGGCACGTACAGCAGCGCCTCGCGCAGCGGCGGGTGGTTGCGCGCGAACTGGCGCACCAGCCTCTCCTTGGTCTCGAGCGCGCGCGCCAGGTCGGCATAGGCCTGGTGCGCCGCCTTGCCGCGCGCCATCGGCAGCGCCTGCCCGACCTGCTCGTGCAACTCGCGCATCCGGCGCGCCGGATCGAGCAGGCGTTCCTCGCCCGGCCCGCGCCCGATATGGGCGCGCAGGACGCTCGCGTCCCACTCGGCGTCGAGCTCGCCCAGTTCGCGCAGTTCGAGCATGACCCGGTTGTTTTCCTCGGGATCGACACCCTCGCTGCGCAGGAACAGGAACACCAGCAGCAGGGTGAGGACGACCACGGCCGCGGATCCCAGCTGCAGGCGCCGGCGCGGGCTGAGCCTGGCGAAGCGCCGCGCCAACACAGCAAACATGCTTCCTCCGTTGCAACAGTTAAACAGTCCGGGTCACGAGGATAGCAAAACCACCAGCTTCAGTCGCGCGGGTCGTTCAGCGCCGCCTTGACCGCCGCCACCCGGGCGGCGTGCACCGCTTCCGGGATCTTCGCGGGCGCGTCGGCGTGGCGCGCCGCCACCTCGCCGGCATCGACCGCGCGCGCCGCCGCCAGCGCCTGCAGCAGGTGCGGCGCCTGCGGATAGGGGCGGGTGCGGAAATCGTGGGAGGCGTCGCCACGCCCGCGGAAGTCGCACTCGGACGCCAGCAGCATGTCGGCGAAGCGCGCCGGCTTGCGGAAGGCGTCGCAGCGCGCGAACAGCTTGACCAGCGTGTTCGGCCGCAGTTCCAGGGCGCGGCTGACGTTGCCGTGCTCGCGCGCCGTCATCACGGCCAGGTCGCGGCACTCGTTCGGCACCTTCAGGCGCTGGCACAGGGCGAGGATCAGCTGCACGCCGGAGCCTTCGTGGCCGTGGTGGCTGGGCCACTTCGCGCTCGGGGTCAGGCCCTTGCCCAGGTCGTGCATCAGGGCCGCGAAACGCACCGCCAGCGGGTGTCCGCGCTGCGCGGCGTAATCGATCACCAGCAGCATGTGGGCGCCGGTATCGATCTCGGGATGGTGCGCGGGCGGCTGCGGCACGCCCCACAGCGCGTCCAGTTCGGGCATGATGCGTGCCAGCGCGCCGCAGTCGCGCAGCACCTCCAGCATGCGCGAGGGGGCCTGCTCCATCAGGCCGCGCGCGAGCTCCTGCCACACACGCTCGGGCACCAGCGCGTCGACCTCGCCCTGCTCGACCATGTGCCGCATCAGGCCGTTGGTGGAATCGGCCACCCTGAACTGCGGGAAGCGCGCGGCGAAGCGCGCCACGCGCAGGATGCGCACCGGGTCCTCGGCGAAGGCTTCCGAGACGTGGCGGAACACCCGGTCGCGCAGGTCGCGCTGGCCGCCGTAGGGATCGACGATGACGCCATCCTCGGCGCGCGCCATGGCGTTGACGGTCAGGTCGCGCCGGACCAGGTCGTCTTCGAGCGTGACGTCGGGCGCGGTATGGAACACGAATCCGTGGTAGCCGGGAGCGGTTTTGCGCTCGGTGCGGGCGAGCGCGTACTCCTCGTGGGTCTCCGGGTGCAGGAAGACCGGGAAGTCCTTGCCGACCGGCCGGTAGCCGAGCGCCACCAGTTCGGCGGGCGTGGCGCCGACCACCACGTGGTCGCGGTCCTTCACCGGCAGACCCAGCAGCTCGTCGCGCACCGCCCCGCCGACCACATAGGTCTTCATCGCCATCAGTCCGGCAGGTCGGCGTCGTGCAGCGGGGTCGGATCGGTCTCGGCCATCGCCTCGGCGACCCAGCGCGCCACGGCCGGATGCGCCAGCACGCGCTCGCAGTAGGCCTGCAGCGCCGGCGCGAGCGACACGCCGTAGGTCTTGAAGCGGCACACGACCGGCGCGTAGAAGGCGTCGGCGATCGAGAAGTCGCCGAACAGGAAGCGGTGGTGGCCGAAGCGGGCCAGGCACTCTTCCCAGATCTCGCAGACGCGGCCGATGTCGGCCTGGGCGCCAGGGGTGCGGCCACGCCCCGGCAGGCGCGCCTGGATGTTCATCGACATGGCGTTTCGCAGCTCGGAAAAGCCCGAGTGCATCTCGGCCACGATCGAACGCGCCATCGCGCGCGCGGCGACGTCCTGCGGCCACATCGCCTTGTCGGGGAACTGCTCGGCCAGGTATTCGCAGATCGCCAGGCTGTCCCAGATCGTCATGTCGCCGGCCAGCAGCACCGGCACCCGGCCCGCGTGCGAGTAGCGCGCGATGTTGGCGGCGGTGTCGGGCCGGTCGAGCAGCACGCGTACCTCGTTGAACGGGATGCCGAACGCGACCGCCGCGACCCAGGGCCGCATCGACCAGGACGAGATGTTCTTGTTGCCGATGATGAGGGTCAGGCCGGGACGGCGCGCCTGGTCGAGCGTGTGCGAGAGGGTCGGGTCGAGTTCTGTTGTCTGCATGGCGTTCCTGTCGGTGGTTGTGTCCTGCCCTCGCCTTCGGTCACGGCGTTCGTGGCCTCAGGTAGTCCGGCGCCACGTCTTCGAGCGCCGTGAGCCTGATTCCAAGCGACCGCGCTGTCAAGGCCTCGATGGCAGGATCGACAATATTATCGGACTTCATCGAATCCAGGTTGTCGCGGCTGATCAGGGGGGTGCCCGGCAGCAGCTCGAACAGGCCGGCCTGCAGGCGCGCGGCCCAGTCCGGCAAGGGGATGATGCGCCGCTCGTGGCCGCTGTAGCGTCCGGCCAGGCGCACCAGTTCGGCCAGCGAATAGACCTGGGGGCCGCCCAGCTGGTACACCTGGTGCCGCGTTTCCGGATCGCCCAGCGCGTGGACGAAGGCGTCCGCCACATCGCCCACGAAGACCGGCTGGAACATGGCCGAGGCGCAGGCCAGCGGCACCACCGGCAGGAAGCGCTGCATGCTGGCGAACATGTTGAGGAAGTTGTCGCCAGGGCCGAACACGACCGACGGGCGGAAGATGGTGGCCGCCACCTCGGGCCGGCTGCGGGCCGCGATCTCGCCGTCGGCCTTGGAACGCTGGTACATCGAGTCGCCCTCGACACTGGCGCCGAGGGAACTCATGTGCAGGTAACGCGGCACTCCCGCCGCGGCGCAGGCGTCGACGATGCGGCGCGGCAGTTCGACGTGGGCGCGCCGGAACTGCGGACCGTAGGGCTTGCCGCGCGACGAGTGCAGGATGCCGACCAGGTTGATCACGGCGGCGCGGCCGGCCACCAGGCGCGCCAGCGTGGACGGGTCGTGGACGTCGGCGCGGACCAGTTCGACGCCCTGCAGGCGGCCGACCCGGCTGCCATGCTCCAGCTCGCGGGTGGGGACTAGCACCCGGTTGCCTTCGCGCACCAGGCGGGTGACCAGATGGCCGCCGATGAAACCGGTACCGCCAAATACCACTACCGCCTGTTCTTGCATGGGCCTCCCCGGGTGATGACTAGCCGCCGACTTCGCCGCGCGGTGTGATGGTGCCGAGGCGTTCCTTGAGCGACTGCGGGGTTTTCTCGAACAGCGCCGCGTAGTTGGTGGCGTTGGCCATCACGTTGCGCACATAGCCGCGCGTTTCCGAGAACGGGATGGTTTCGACGAAGACCGCGCCCTCCATCGGCTCGGACAGGGCGCGGCGCCAGGTTCGCGCGCGGCCCGGGCCGGCGTTGTAGGCGGCGGTGGCCAGCACCTGTGAACCATCGACGTTGGCCAGCACCATGTTCATGTAGTTCGTGCCAAGCAGGATGTTGGTGTGCAGGTCGTTGAGCTTCTCGTGCACGTAGTCGGTCAGGCCGATCTTTTTCGCGACCCAGCTGCCGGTGGCCGGCATCACCTGCATCAGGCCCGACGCCCCCACCACCGAGCGCGCGTCGGTGATGAAGCGCGATTCCTGCCGGATCAGCCCGTACACCCAGGCCTTGTCCAGGCCCAGCTCCTGCGCGGCGGGGCGCATCAGGTCGTAGTGCGGCGCCGGGAAGCGCTGCGCATAGTCGTACTCGGTGCGGCTGCGCGCGGACGCGTCCACCATCCGGTCGATCAGGTCGGCGCGGCGCGCCAGTTCGCCCGCCGCCAGCAGCTCGCGCTCGGAGAAGCCGCGCAGCGCCCAGCCCCACTCGCGGTTGCCTTCCAGGCGCAGGCCGAGGCGATAGAAGGTGAAGGCGCGCTGCAGGTCCGGATCGGACGCGACCTTGTCCAGTTCGGCCGGCTTGAGGGCGGCCGGCGCGCGCGGCACGGTGATCTTGCGCCCCAACTCCTCCAGCGCAAGCTGGGCATAGAAGGTGCCCTGGCCCGCGATGCTCTCGTACAGCGCCTTCGCGCGGGTCTTCCTGCCCTGCTCCTCGAGCGCGCGCGCGCGCCAGTAAACCCAGGTCGAATCCTCGGCCAGCGACTCGGGCATCGCCTCGATGGTCTCGCGCACCTGTTCCCAGTCACCCTCGCGCAGGGCGATGCGGGTCTTCCACTGGAGCTGCTCGCGCGACAGCGGGGCGCCCTGCGACTTCTTCCAGTACGCCGCGGCCTCCGGTTCCAGCCGGATCGAGGCCGGCAGCGCGATGTTGGCCCATGCGATCGCCCGTTCCTGCGCGCCGAGCTTGCGCTCGTTGCGCTTGAGCGAGGCCAGCGCGAGCTTCTGGCTAGAACGCGCCATGCGGCCCAGGGCCACCAGGTAGATCTCGCGTTCGACGCGGCTCTTGCCGATGCCGCGCGCCAGGGCCAGCGCGGGCATGTCGACCGCCTTCGCCGCGCGCTCGCCCGAAGCCCCCAGCAGCTCCGCCACCCGGCGTGCAGGGCCGGTGGCATTGGCCTCGCCCGCCAGGCGCAGCTGCGTCAGCAGATCGTCGCGGCCGAACTGCCCGCTCTGGCCGAGATAGGTGATCAGCTTGCCACAGGGCTCGCCGTAGGCGCGTGGGTTGAGCAGCAGGTCGCGCGCCTCGGCCCCCACCTTCTCGCCGCGCGCACCACGCGCGAGCAGCCGGTAGCAGCGCAGCTGGAACTCGGGATTGCCCTTGAGCCGGGCCAGCTCGCGCTCGAAGCCGGCCCAGTCGCCCTGGCGGCCAAGCTCGTAGAGCCAGTCGGTGCGCAGGCGCTCGGCGACGGCGCTGCCCTCATGGCGGCGCAGGAAGTCGAGCACCTGTTCCGGCGCCGCCTGGCGCAGGCGCGGCTTGAGCTGGTAGTACTCAACGTAGGAGGCGAGCGGGTAGTCGCCCAGGCGCGCGGCGAGCTCGGCCGCGCGCGCGGCATCGTCCTTGCGGGCCGCTTCGCGCAGCTGCAGGAAGGTGTCGTCGGCGGCGCGGCTGGCGGCATCGTCCGGGGCGCGCGCGGCGGAGGCGCCCGGCGTGGTATCTTCGGGCTGAGCGGCATTCGCCTCGGCACCGGCGGGCGACGAAGCGGGCGCCGGCGCGGCAGCGACGGCGATGGAAAGACTCGTGGAGCCAGCGAGCAAGGCGCCGGCGAATAATTTCGTTAGGAACATCACACTCTCAAGGTAAGGCGGCATCAACACCATGACCGGCAAATCAAGAATACCATGCGTCTCGGACCCGCTGCCAGCGGCAAACTCAAGCGTGGCGGGCGACCGACAGGCGGCACGAAAGGCCTTGCGCACTGCGCTCAAGGAGATGCGCGGCGAAGTCGACGAACTGCGGAAAATGGAATGGGACACGCGCATCGGCGCGCAGTTGCTGGTGTGGTGCCTCGACCATCCACAGCCCGCGCTGGCCGTGTACTGGCCGCTGCCGGGCGAGCCGGATTTGCGCCCGGCCTACGCCGAACTGTCCGAGGCCGGCATCGCGCTGGCGCTGCCGGTGGTGCTGGAGCGCGATGCGCCCCTGGCCTTCGCCGCCTGGATTCCGGGCGAGGCGATGGAGCAGGACGCGATGGGGGTGATGGTGCCCCGGCGGCGCGAACTGGTCGCCCGGCCGCCCGCCCTGCTCCTGCCTTGCCTGGGATTCAACGCCCAGCGCTACCGCCTGGGCTACGGCGGCGGCTATTACGACCGCACCCTGGCCGGAGAACCGCAACCGGCGACGGTGGGCGTGGCCTACTCCTGCCAGCAGGTCGAGTTCGAGGCCGAGGAGCACGACATCGCCCTCGACACCATCATCACCGAGGCGACCGAGCCACCGCCCGCCCCGGACGAATACGACGTCTAGGCGCGCGCCCGCGGCCGGCGGGTGTCAGGCCCCCAGGCGCTGGAGCAATGCCACGGTGGGCGCCGCCTGGTTCATGCTGTAGAAGTGCAGGCCCGGCGCCCCGCCGGCGAGCAGGCGTTCGCACAGGGCCGTCACCACGTCGAGTCCGAATGCCTTGATCGAGGCGGTGTCGTCGCCGAAGCTGGCCAGCTTGAGGCGCACCCAGCGCGGGATCTCGGCGCCGCACATGTCCGAAAAGCGTGTCAACTGCGTGTAGTTGGTGATCGGCATGATCCCCGGCACGACAGGCACTTGCACGCCCAGCTTGCGGGCGTTGTCCACGAACTGGAAGTAGGCGTCGGCATTGTAGAAGTACTGGGTGATGGCGGCATCGGCGCCGGCCCCCACCTTGCGCACGAAGCTTTGCAGGTCGTCCTGGGGCGAGCGGGCCTGGGGATGCATCTCCGGATAGGCCGCCACCTCGATGTGGAACCAGTCCCCCGTCTCGTGGCGGATGAACTCGACCAGTTCATTGGCGTAGCGGAACTCGCCGGCCCCGCCGTAGCCACTCGGCAAGTCACCGCGCAGGGCCACCAGGCGCCGGATGCCGTGCGCCTGGAACTGGCGCAGGATCTCGCGGATCGATTCGCGCGATCCGCCGATGCACGACAGGTGGGGGGCGGCGGCGCGCCCCTCGGCCTGGATCTCGAGCACGGTCTGCAGGGTGCCCTGCTGGGTGGTGCCGCCGGCACCGAAGGTCACGGAAAAGTATTGCGGCTTGTATTCGGCAAGCTGGCCACGCACGGCGCGCAGCTTGTCGGCGCCCTCGGGCGTCTTGGGTGGGAAAAACTCGATACTGAAGTCAGGAGTTTCCATCGTCTTTACTCAGGAGCAAGGTAGAAAGTGCCCACGAGATGATGCTGTACAGGATGGCGGCCAGGAACGCCGACCAGAAACCGGTCACGTCGAAGCCATCGACCCACTCCGAGACCAGCCAGAACAGGAAGGCGTTGATCACCAGGATGAACAGCCCCATCGACAAAAGCGTCACCGGCAGCGTGAGCAGCACGAGCAGCGGCCGGATCAGGGTGTTGACCAGGCCGAGCACGAGCGCTGCGATCAGCGCGGCGCCGACATTGGTCACGGTGACGGAATCCATCAGGTATGGCAGGGCCATCAGGGCGGCGGCGTTGATCAGCCAGGTCAGGAGCAGTCGCATCGCTTCTCTCTCGTTGGTGCGGGGAGGGCGCCACGGGCGCCCGGCGGGAAGAACGCGGGCGCCGGGACGCCCGCGCGGCTTGCCACTGACCGATCAATAGCGGTAGTGGTCCGGCTTGTAAGGGCCTTCCTTCTTCACCGAAATATACGCCGCCTGCTCCTCGGTCAGCTCGGTCAGCTGGGCATTGAGCTTCTTGAGCTGCAGGCGCGCCACTTTCTCGTCCAGGTGCTTCGGCAGGGTGTAGACGCCGACCGGGTACTTGTCGGTGTTGGCGAACAGTTCGATCTGGGCGATGGTCTGGTTCGCGAACGACGAGCTCATCACGTAGGACGGGTGGCCGGTACCGCAGCCGAGGTTCACCAGGCGGCCTTCGGCCAGCAGGATGATGCGACGGCCCGACGGGAAGATCACGTGATCGACCTGCGGCTTGATGTTTTCCCACTCGTACTTCTTGAGCGCGGCGACCTCGATCTCGTTGTCGAAGTGGCCGATGTTGCAGACGATGGCCTGGTCCTTCATCTTGAGCATGTGCTGCTCGGTGATGACGTGGTAGTTGCCGGTGCAGGTGACGAAGATGTCGCCGTGTTCGGCGGCGTAGTCCATGGTCACGACGCGGTAGCCTTCCATCGCCGCCTGCAGCGCGCAGATCGGGTCGATCTCGGTGACCCACACCTGGGCCGACAGGGCGCGCATGGCCTGGGCCGAGCCCTTGCCCACGTCGCCGTAACCGGCGATCACGGCGATCTTGCCGGCCACCATCACGTCGGTCGCGCGCTTGATGCCGTCCACCAGCGATTCGCGGCAGCCGTACAGGTTGTCGAACTTGGACTTGGTGACCGAGTCGTTGACGTTGATCGCCGGGAAGGCCAGCTTGCCTTCCTGGTGCATCTGGTACAGGCGGTGCACGCCGGTGGTGGTCTCCTCGGTCACGCCCTTGATGCATGGCAGGCGCTTGGAGTACCACGACGGGTCACGCGCCAGGCGGCCCTTGATCGAATTGAACAGGCAGATCTCCTCGTCCGAACCCGGCTTGTCCAGCACCGAGATGTCCTTTTCCGCGCGCACGCCCAGGTGCAGCAGCAGGGTGGCGTCGCCACCGTCGTCCAGGATCATGTTGGCGTGGTTGTCGCCCGGCCATTCAAAGATGCGGTGCGTGTATTCCCAGTATTCGTCCAGGGTCTCGCCCTTGACGGCGAACACCGGCGTGCCGACGGCGGCGATGGCGGCGGCGGCGTGGTCCTGGGTCGAGTAGATGTTGCACGATGCCCAGCGCACCTGCGCGCCGAGGGCCTCCAGGGTGCGGATCAGCACCGCGGTCTGGATCGTCATGTGCAGGGAACCTGCGATGCGCGCGCCCTTGAGCGGCTGGCTGGCGGCGTATTCCTCGCGGATCGCCATCAGGCCCGGCATTTCGGTCTCGGCGATGCGGATTTCCTTCTCGCCCCAGGAGGCCAGGGAGATGTCGGCAACGAGGAAGTCTTGAATGTCTTTGAGTACGGCGCTCATCACGCCCTCCTTTCAATGGTTGAAAAAAGTAACGTGAGCGCGGTTTGGAGATATCCGAGCCTGGCGAAGGGGTGCCCTTCGTCGCAACGCTCCTCGGAATAGAAGAATTCTAGCATTAAAGTTCCGCCTTGTGCTTTGACGGACCCGGCCGGGGGTGTCGAAAAACTTTACACCTGGAGTGCCGAAACGCCGTGCCCTTTCGGCAAGTAATTGATTTAAAGGAAAATTAATTTCCAGGCACGAACATTGCTTGACTCCTCGCAAAAGCCAGCCGGCTTGCAAAACCCCGCAACGGAGAACAACACACCATGTCCGCCCACATCCTGAAACGCGCCGCCACCACCGCATCCGCCCTTGCCGTCTCGCTGCTGCTGGCCCAGCCCGCCCTCGCTTCGCCGATCGAACTGGTCACCAACGGCGGCTTCGAAACCGGCGACCTGAGCGCCTGGTCGCGCAGCAGCAACCTCGCTGGGTCCTGCCCGTCCGCCGGGCGCGACTGGAATGTCTCCACCTCCGGCAGCGCCACCGGCTGCTACGCCGTGGCCAACCCCTCGGGCAGCACCTACGCCGCCTACGTGATGAACGACGGCCCGGCAAACACCAGCTACAAGTTGTACCAGGATATCTTCATTCCCCTCGGCGCCGTCGACGGCTCGCTGTCGTTCCGCCAGAGCAGCATGAACACCTTCGACAACACCCGCAAGCTGTCGGTCCGCTTCCTCGATGGCAGCAGCGGCGACGTGCTGGCGACGGTATTCGACACGTCAACCTTTTCGCGCAACAGCGCCTGGACCCTGGTAAGCAACGACATCAGCGCCTTCCTCGCCTCCCACGCCGGCCAGACCGTGCGCCTGGAATTCGACAACAGCATCTCGCGCCAGTGGACCGGGCAGGCGGGCCTGGGCCTGGACGACGTGTCGCTTCTGGCCAACGTGAACGCGGTGCCGGAACCGGCGAGCGTGGCCTTGATGGGCCTGGGCATTCTCGGCCTGGCCGCTGCCCGCCGCAAGCGCAAGGCCTGACAGGCGGGAAGTGCCGCCCCGGCCGCCACCCCCGGCGGCACCCGGGGTCGGGCGCGGAACACCATTAGCGGACGCAAAGGCTGTGTGAATGCAGCATTTGCGTCATGGTGGGCTCAAGAGCCCACCCTACCCATATGCCTGCGCCCGGTGGCTCCAGCGCGCGCGGTACCCATCCGCGTCATGGTCGGCTCAAGAGCCTTGCGCGGCTCCGCCCCGGCGGCCCCGTCCACCCTAGCCATCTACCCTTCGCCGTAAACGAAAAACGGGCGCCCCCGGGCGCCCGTGGATAACGCCCGCGCATCGCGGGCGTGTTCGCGTGTTCAGGACAAGCCGGCTTCGGCGCGCAGCAGCGCGGCCTTGTCGGTGCGCTCCCAGGTGAACTCCGGCTCTTCGCGGCCGAAGTGGCCGTAGGCCGCGGTCTTGGCGTAGATCGGACGCAGCAGGTCGAGCATCTGCACGATGCCCTTCGGGCGCAGGTCGAAGTGTTCCATCACCAGCGCGGCGATCTTCTCGTCAGGGATGACGCCGGTGCCTTCGGTGTAGACGGTGATGTTGATCGGACGTGCCACGCCGATCGCGTAGCTGACCTGCACCTGGCACTGGCGCGCCAGGCCGGCGGCCACGATGTTCTTGGCCACGTAGCGCGCGGCGTAGGCCGCCGAGCGGTCCACCTTGGACGGGTCCTTGCCCGAGAACGCGCCGCCGCCGTGCGGGGCCGCGCCGCCGTAGGTGTCGACGATGATCTTGCGGCCGGTCAGGCCGCAATCGCCCTGCGGACCGCCGATGACGAAGCGGCCGGTCGGATTGACCAGGTAGCGCGTGCCGCTCAGCCACTCGCGCGGCAGCACCGGCTTGATGATCTCCTCGATCACCGCTTCCTCGATCTGCGAGTGCGACACCTCCGGCGCGTGCTGGGTCGACAGCACCACCGTGTCCACCGCGACCGGGCGGCCGTCGACGTAGCGCAGCGTGACCTGCGACTTGGCGTCAGGGCGCAGCCACGGCAGGCGGCCGTCCTTGCGCAACTGCGACTGGCGCTCGACCAGGCGGTGCGAGTAGTGGATGGCGGCCGGCATCAGCTCGGCGGTCTCGTCGCAGGCATAGCCGAACATCAGGCCCTGGTCGCCGGCGCCCTGGTCCAGGTCGATGCCGGCGCCCTCGTCCACGCCCTGCGCGATGTCCGGCGACTGGCGGTCGTAGCAGACCATGACCGCGCAGCCCTTGTAGTCGATGCCGAAATCGGTGTTGTCGTAGCCGATGCGCTTGATGGTGTTGCGCGCGACCTGAATATAATCGACGTTGGCGTGCGTGGTGATCTCGCCGGCCAGCACCACCAGACCGGTGTTGCACAGGGTTTCGGCGGCGACCCGGGCGCGCGGGTCCTGCTCGAAGATGGCGTCAAGGATGGCGTCGGAGATCTGGTCGGCGACCTTGTCTGGGTGGCCTTCCGAGACGGATTCGGACGTGAAGAGGTAATCGTTGGACATTTAGGCTCCTGTTACTGTTTAGTCTCTAGCCGCAGCAACACAAGCCTGCGACGCTTTAGCGACATTTATATTCCGCTTCGCAAGTTGTCTATTAACTCGGCGGATCCTGCGTAAAGTGGTATTTTACGCTCCTTGAGAAATTTTGGTTGAGCTGCCGCAGCTCTTTCGACCCCTGTCAATCGCATGTTAGTCACCCTGTTCCGCATCCTGTCCGTCTTTCCCCTGCCCGTCCTGCATGTCCTGGGGGCGGCGCTGGGCTGGCTTGTCTACCTGGCATCGCCCTCCTACCGCCGCCGCCTGCGCGCGAATCTGGAGCAGGCGGGCTTCGGCCATTGCCGGCGCCAGGCGGTCGCCGAGTCGGGCAAGGCGATCGTCGAACTGGCCTTCGTCTGGTGCGCCCCGCCCGAGCGGGTGGCGCGCCACGCGACGGTCGAGAACTGGGAACACGTGCAGGAAATCCTCGACCGCGGTCGCGGGATTGTCTTTTTGACGCCACACCTGGGCTGCTTCGAGATGACCGCCCAGCAGATCGCGCTGCGCACCGCACTGACGGTGATGTACCGTCCGCCACGCAAAAGCGCGCTCAAGCCGCTGGTCGAGGGGGCGCGCGCGCGCCACAACCTGCACCTGGCGCCGGCCACGCTGGCCGGGGTGCGCATCCTGGCCAAGACGCTCAAGGGCGGCCAGCCGATCGGGCTGTTGCCGGACCAGGTGCCGCAGGAAGGGGAAGGCGTGTGGGCGCCCTTCTTCGGCCGCGCCGCCTACACCATGACGCTGCCGGCCAAGCTGGCGCAGCTGGGCAAGGCCGAGATCGTGCTGGTGTACGCCGAGCGGCGCGCGGGCGGGCGAGGCTATGTGGTGCGCTTCGTCCCCTTCGAGGGCGACCTGTCGGGCAGCCCGGCGCAGCAGGCGGCGGCGATCAATGGGGCGATGGAGGCGCTGATCGCGCGCTGCCCGTCCCAGTATTTCTGGAGCTACAACCGCTACAAGCAGCCCGAAGGCGTGGCCGCGCCGGAAAGCGAGGCGGTGGCATGAGGGTGCTGATCGGTTTGATGTGGCTGCTGCACTGGCTGCCACTGCCCGTGCTCGGCCGCCTGGGCGAAGGCATCGGCGGCCTGCTGTTCCTGGTGCTCAAGAAGCGGCGCCATATCGCGCTCACCAACCTGCGCCTGTGCATGCCGGAACTGACGGAACCGGAGCGCACGGCGCTCGCCAGGCGCCACTTCCAGGCCTATTCGCGCAGCATCTTCGAACGCTCGCTGCTGTGGTGGGCGCCGGACGCGCGCCTGCGCCGCCTGATCCATGTCGAGCCGGCGGTGCCGCAGGCGCAGATGGAGAGCGGTCCGACCATCCTGCTGTGTCCGCACTTCGTGTGCCTGGACGTGGCGGGGGTCGCCTCGCGCGTGATCCCGCTGTGTTCGATGTACGTGCCACAGAAGAACAAGGCCTTCGACGAACTGCTGCGCCACGGGCGCGAGCGCTTCGGCAAGGTGCGCCTGGTCACGCGCAAGGAAGGCATCAAGCCCATCCTGCGCTCCCTGCGCGAGGGGCTTCCCTATTTCATGTTGCCGGACATGGACTTCGGCGAGAAGGATGCCGAGTTCGTGCCCTTCTTCGGTGTCCAGGCCGCCACGCTGACGGCCCTGCCGCGCCTGGCCGCCAGCACCGGCGCCAAGGTGATCCCGGTGGTGGCCACCTTCCTGCCGAACTACAAGGGCTGGCGCGTGGTGTTCTACCCGGCCTGGGAAGACTACCCGGGCGAGGACATGCTGGCCGCCACGCGCCGCATGAACGCCTTCATCGAGGAGCGCGTGCGCGAGGCGCCGGCCGAGTATTTCTGGACCCACAAGCGATTCAAGACACGCCCGGCGGGAGAACCGTCGCTGTACGACAGGCAGGAAACATGAAGCTCAAGTTCACCAAGATGCAGGGCGCCGGCAACGATTTCATCGTCATCGACGCGATCAACCAGTCCGTTTCCCTTTCGCCCGAGCAGTGGCGCCGCCTGGCCGACCGCCGCTTCGGCATCGGCGCGGACCAGATCCTCGTGGTCGAGCGTCCGGACGTGGAGGGCTGCGACTTCCGCTACCGGATCTTCAACAGCGACGGCGGCGAAGTCGAACAGTGCGGCAACGGCGCGCGCGCCTTCGCACGCTTCGTCAGCGACAAGGGGCTGACCGGCGAGCGCAGCATCCGGGTGCGCACGATGGCCGGGATCATCGCCCCGCGCCTGGAGGACGACGGCAGCGTCACGGTCGACATGGGCGCCCCACGTCTCGATCCGGCCGAGGTGCCGTTCGACGTGGCGGGGCTGAGCGGGCGCGCCGAGGGCCGCGACACGCTGTGGCCGCTCGAACTGGAGGGCGCGAGCGAAGCGGTGCTCGTCTCGGTCGTATCGATGGGCAATCCGCACGCGGTCCAGGTCGTGGCCGACGTCGAATCGGCCCCGGTGGCCGCGACCGGGCCGCTGATCGAATCGCACCCGCGCTTTCCGCGCCGCGTGAACGCCGGCTTCCTGCAGGTGTGCGACCCGCACACGGCGAAACTGCGCGTGTACGAACGCGGCGCCGGCGAGACGCTGGCCTGCGGCAGCGGCGCCTGCGCTGCCGTCGTGGCCGGCATCCGGCGCGGCCTGCTGGCCTCGCCGGTACGCGTGCAGGCGCGCGGCGGCGAGCTCAGGATCGCCTGGGCCGGCGAGGGCCACCCGGTGTACCTGAGCGGTCCGGCCGTGACGGTATTCGAAGGCGAGATCGACCTGTGAGCGGGGGGCTGCGGCGTGCCGCGCCTCAGGCCGCGATGCCGCCCCGTCCCCCGCCTCGTCCCTGCCCACCCCGTCCCTGCCCACCCCGTCCCTGCCCATCCCGTCCCTGCCCATCCCATCCCTGCCCATCCCGTCCCTGCCCGCCCCGTCCACTCCCGTTGCGCCCCGCGTCTCGGCCGCGCCCTCCGCCCCTGGCGCATCCGCCTCCTTCCCAAGCACCGTTCGCAAGCGGTACAGGCGCTGCCGGTAATTGCCTTCGGGCCCAGCCGGACCGGGATCGATCCCCTCGAACTGCCGCGCGATGCGGTCGAGCGCCTGGCGCTCCCGCGCCCCGTCGACCATGACCAGTCGGCGCTTGCTGCGCCCATAGCTGGCGCGGATGTCGATCAACAGGCAATGCCCCTGGTCGGCGGCCCGCACGTCCAGCAGCAGCGCCTCGGCCCGGCTCAAGCCGAACAAGCGCGCCAGTTCGAGCCGCGCGGCGAGCAGCGGGTGGGTCTTGCACAGGTCCGGCCGCCGCACCGCCGGGCACGGCGCCGCCTGTGCGCGCGGCGCGATGCGGCGGAGCATGGCGGCTGCCTCCGGGCAGCCCTGCGCCGCCGCCTGCCCCAGCCAGTATGCCGCCCGCACATCGTTGCTTTCATGCTCGCGGCGTGCGCGCCAGGCCTGCATCCCGCATTCGAACTGGGCCGGGCGGTAGCCCATCGCCGCCGCGCGCTGCAGGTATTCCTGGGCCATGGCGACGTTACGTTGCGAGAACTCGGGCTTGATGTAGATGCGCGAGAGCGCGTACCAGGCCTGTGCCAGCCCCTGTTCGCCGGCCAGCGTGAGCCAGCGGATCGCCTTCTTGAAGTTGGCCGAGGCGGGACCGCCGGGCACGCGCCTGCCGTCCATGTCCATCCGCGCGCACGCCAGGCCGAGCGCAAGCTGGGCCTGGCTGTCGTGGGCGGCCGCGGCCAGTTCCAGGAAACCATGCGCCTCGTCCGCCAGGGCGGCGCCGCGCCCGTCGGCCAGCAAGCGCGCGCAGCGCGCGAGCAGGGTGAGGTCGCCGCTTGACAGACGGCGCGCCTGCCGGCCCGGCTG
>FWWL01003196.1_pt1 | contig 28694 bp, 28 predicted proteins | sample 2228331 | NCBI WGS metagenome assembly FWWL01 (sample SAMEA103939775, study PRJEB20133) | metagenome
TCTTTCCCCTCCTGGAGGCCCGCTTCCCCGTGGCCAAGGCCGCCTTGGCCATGCTGGACACCGTGCCCCTCTTGGCCGAGACCCTCTCCCGCCACCCGCCTCTGGACGATAGGAAGGAGCGGGTGCGAGAGGAGCTCAGGTCGCTAGGGGGCTAGCCCCCTACGAGATGGAGCCCCCGGCACCGTGGCCCTGCGGCCAATGGTGCTTGGGGTCCAAACCCCTCTGGCCCCTTTTAGGCCCCATCCGCCGCCAAGACAGGCCTTTTTACAGGCGGACGCTGCGGCCGCAGGCGAGGCAAGTCCAGACCTGGGCCTGACGGGAGGGCCACCCCGGCGACTCCCCCTGGAAGAGGAGCACCTCCGGGGCGGCCAAGGCCAGCTCCAGCCACCACCGCAGGCGGGGCTTAGGTCGCTCCTCTACCTGCCAGCGCCTGCCCCCGCAACGACGGCAGATGGGGTAGGCCTCGCCTTCCACCTGGCGGGTCATGTCTGCAGGAGGTCCAGCAGCTGTTTGAGGATGCGGGCCGTGGCCCCCCAGATGCGGCGGCCGTTCCAACTGAAGGCTGGCACCAGCACCGGCGTCCCTTTCCACTGCCGCAGCTCCAGCTCCATGTTCCGCCAGTCCAGGAGATGGAGTAGAGGCACCTCCAGCAGGGAGGCCACCTCCCTGGGATGGGGCCGAAAGGGATAGCCAGATTCCGTCTTCAGGACCCCCACAAAGGGGGTCACCAGGAAGTTGGTGATGGTCAGGACGTCGTCCAGGCGCCCAATGACCTCCACGTCTTCCGGACAGATGCCTGTCTCCTCATAGCTCTCCCGCAGGGCGGTGACTAGGAGGTCGGGGTCCTGTGGGTCGCGGGCCCCGCCGGGAAAGGAGATCTGGCCCTTATGGTGCTCCACGTGGTGCGTCCTCTCGGTGAGGAGGACGTGGGCCTCCCCTTCCTTCATATAGAGGGGCACAAGGACAGCCGCCGGCACCGCCCCCGGCTCTTGCAGGCACGACGGGCGGTAACGGGCCAACGCCTCCCGCGCCCTAAGGATGATCTCCCAGCTCAAGGCCCTCAGGACAGGTCTTGCCCCTGTGGGGAAAGGGCCTCCCTAGCCTTAAGTATATACTCGCGGAAGCTGAGGGCGTCCCAGAACGTCCACCCCCGCACCGCCGCCCGCCGCAGGTGATGGTAGGCCTGGGCCCGCAGGGGCATGAGGGGCTCGTAGGCCGGCTCCCCGGCCACGTCCTCGCACAGGCAGAGGAACCTCTCCAGGGCCCCCATGAGCTGGCGATGGCGCTCCTCCAAGGTGGAGAGGCGCAGGTCTTCGCCCGTGTCCCGGGCCAGCACCTGGGGAAGCTCCTGTCGCAGGGCCGCCACCTCAGGCCGGTCCTGCGGCACCCGGCCCAAGGCCTCCTGGGCCTGGGCCAAGAGGGCGGCCAGCTCCCGGTTGTCGTGATAGAGGTGGTGGACGGCCTCGTCCCAGCCGCTGGCCACCGTCTCCAGGAGCATAAACATGAACTGGGCCTGGGCCCGGCCATAGGCCGAGGGGATCTCTCCCCCCAGCTCCAGGACCACCGCCTCCAGCAGACGGAGGACTTCCAGGTCGTTCGGACGCATCTCAGACCTCCATGAGGCGCATAATCTCCAGCTCCAGGCGGGGGTTGCCCCGGGCCACCATGGCCAGGATGGGCTCCCGCGTCTTCCCCTCGGCTAAAGAGCGGGCCCCGGTGAGGAAGATGGCCGCCAGCTTCACGTTGCCCAAAAGCTCCCAGAAGTGTAGGGCCTGCGGGTCCACCCTTATGCCTGTGATCTCCTGGTACAAGCGCAGGAACTCCTCCCGGAGCATGATCCCCCCCATACGGTCATCGCCGGCCCAGCACCAGCTCTGGAGGCAGGCCCAGGCCACGTCCTCGATGGGGTCCCCCAGGTGGGCCATCTCCCAGTCCAAGACCCCCCTGATCTCCCCTTCTTGGTCATAGAGGAAGTTCCCCACCCGATAGTCGGCATGCACCACCACCACCCGCGGCGCCGGTGGCGGCAGATGCCTCCTCAACCACCGCAACGCCGCCCGCAGCACCGGCTGCGGCTCCAAGGCGTCCCGCTGGATGACCTGCTCCCACTTCTCGATCTCCCGCACCCCACACTCCTCAGGCCTCGGCGCCGGCCCCAAAAACGACTCCAGCCCCATCCCCCGCCAGTCCATGCTATGAATGGCCGCCAGCACCTCCACAAACCGCCGCCCCACCCTCCCCAGCACAGGCCTAAACCGCGCATCGGAGATGAGCACCTGGGGGCTGGTCTCGCAGCCATCGATGCGCTCCATGATGAAAAAGGGCCGCTCCAGGTACCCCCCCTCCCGCTCCAGCCACCGCATGCGGGGCACAGGCACCCCCGCCCGATAGGCGGCCTCCATCACCTGGTACTCGATGTCCCGCTCCGTCACCAATAGGCTTGCTGGCGGGTCCCGCCGCAGTATGAACCCCTGCCCCCTCTCCTCCCCTCCCTCCCGCCAGCGCGCATCGAACGACCACGTCTCCCGCGAGGCACCGCCAGGGATGCGGAAGACGTTGTCCACCCGCACATCGGTGGCCCCAGGCAACCGCTCCGCCAGATACCGAGCCAACTGCTCCGCCAGCACCGGCCTACCTCCTCGCCCGCCCCCACGGGAACATAGCACAGCCTTACAGGGGGCCACAAGGGTATCTCAGGTGCCGTAGCGGGAGGCCAGCTCTTCCACCAGGCGGTGGTATCGCTCGTGCATCCCCTGGCCCACTACCTCCTCCTCCAGGCGGTGGAAGGCCTGGGCCAGGGCCTCGTCCTGCGGCGGGGAGGTCACCTCCTGGGCCATGCCGAACAGGACCTGCTCCTCTTTGGCTATGTGTTGGCGCATGAGGGCCACATATTCCTGGACCGCTTGCACAAAGGCCTGGCGCGCCCCCTCCTCCGCCGCCAGGCCAGGGAGGGCCTCCCTCATCTGGCGGCGCAGGGCCCGGCCCCGCACATGCTCGCAGAGCATGACCCCCAGGGGGCCACCCAGGCAGGGGACACCTTCATCGTCCATGTGGGGGAAGAGGCCCCATTCTTCCTTCAGGTGATGGCAGCGATCGGCAAACACCTGGAAGAAGCCCAGGAGGGCCTCCGCCTCCTCCAAGGGGGGCGAGGTCCCCTCCTGGACCCGCCGGGCCATGGCCTCCAGCACCGCCAGCCCTCGCTCGATGACCCGGTGCTCGCTCTGGAGGATCTCTATGGACCGCAATGCATCCCCCCTCAGGCAGGTCCCTAGGAGCTTAAGGCCAGTCTAGGGAGGATGGGGGAGCATGTCAACAGCCTAAGGGTCTGGGGGAGGCCAGGGGGCAACCTGTGGTGGGCCCGGAGGGATTCGAACCCCCAACCAACCGGTTATGAGCCGGCCGCTCTGCCCTTGAGCTACGGGCCCTCCCCCAAGGGAAAGGCTATACGCGGACCCCAGGCCTGTCAATCGGGGGGCGCGTTGACCGTGCCTCCTGGGCCGGCTACAATGCACACTGCCTCCCTTGGCCTGGCCGGGCCCATGAGCGGACGCAGCCATGGCAACGGTGCCCCATCTCCCTAAGGCCTACGAGCCCCAACGGCACGAGGGCCCCATATATGACATGTGGGAGCAGAGGGGCTACTTCCGGCCCCGTGAGGCCCCCGGCCGCCAGCCCTTCTGCATCGTCATGCCCCCGCCCAACGTCACCGGCGCCCTGCACATGGGTCATGCCCTCACCGCCACCTTAGAGGACATACTGGTGCGCTGGCACCGCATGCGGGGCGATCCTACCCTCTGGGTGCCGGGGGTGGACCATGCCGGCATCGCCACCCAGAACGTGGTGGAGAGGGAGCTGGCCAAGGAGGGCCTTACCCGCCACCAGCTAGGGCGGGAGAAGTTCCTGGAGCGGGCCTGGGAGTGGGTGCGCCAGACCAGGGAGGTCATCTCTTACCAGCACCGCCGTCTGGGGGCCTCCTGCGACTGGGAGCGGGAGCGGTTCACCCTGGACGAAGGCCCGGCCCAGGCCGTGCGCACCACCTTCGTCCGCCTCTACCACGATGGCCTCATCTACCGCGGGGAGCGCATCATCTCCTGGTGCCCCCGCTGCCAGACGGCCCTTTCGGACCTGGAGGTGGAGCACCAGGAGCGGGAGGGCCACCTCTGGTACGTACGCTATCCCATCGTAGAGGACGGGCGCCCCACGGGGGAGCACATCGTGGTGGCCACCACCCGCCCGGAGACCATTGTGGCCGATGTGGCCGTGGCCGTCCATCCGGATGTGGCGCGATGGCGGCACCTGGTGGGCCGTCGGGCCCTGGTGCCGGGGGTGGAGCGGGTGGTGCCCATCATCGCCGACGGGGCTGTGGACCCCCACTTCGGCACAGGGGCCCTCAAGATCACCCCCGGCCACGACCCCCTGGACCTGGAGATCGGCGAGCGGCACGGCCTGCCGGCCATTGTGGCCATTGGGCCCGACGGCACCATGAACCAGGAGGCGGGGCCCCTCAGGGGCCTGGACCGGTTCCAGGCGCGGGAGGCCATGGTCCGCCTCCTGGAGGAGCGGGGCCTCCTGGAGAAGGTGGAGCCCCACCGCCACGCCGTGGGCCACTGCCAGCGGTGCGGTACAGTGGTGGAGCCCATCATTAGCAAGCAGTGGTTCGTGCGCACAGGGCCCCTGGCCGCCCCCGCCATCCGCGTGGTGAGAGAGGGCAAGATCCGCATCGTACCCCCCCGCTTCACCAAGGTCTACCTCCACTGGATGGAGAACATCCGCGACTGGTGCATCTCCCGCCAGCTATGGTGGGGCCACCGCATCCCCGCCTGGTACTGCCAGGACTGCGGGGCGGAGGTGGTGCCCCCCAGGGAAGAGCCCATGCGCGACCCTACCACCTGCCCTCGCTGCCGGTCGGAGCGCTTACGTCAGGACGAAGATGTGCTGGACACCTGGTTCTCCTCCGCCCTCTGGCCCCACTCCGTCCTGGGCTGGCCAGAGGATACGGAGGACTTCCGCCGCTTCTATCCCACCACCGTCCTGGAGACGGGGTATGACATCCTCTTCTTCTGGGTGGCCCGCATGATCATGATGGGCCTTTACAACACCGGCCAGATCCCCTTCCGCTACGTCTACCTGCACGGCCTGGTGCGGGACCCCCAGGGACGCAAGATGACCAAGAGCCTGGGCAACGTAGTGGACCCCCTGGAGGCCATCCAGCGCTACGGGTGCGACGCCCTGCGCTACGTCCTGGCCACCGGCGCCGGCCCAGGCCACGACCTCAAGCTCTCCCCGGAGAAGCTGGAAGGGGGCCGCAACTTCGCCAACAAGATCTGGAACGCCGCTCGCTTCGTGGTGCAGGCCCTGGGCGAGCACCTCCCGGAGGGGGAGAAGGTGGAGGCCCCCAAGGTGCGCCTGCGCCACCGCCTCCCCCCCGAGGACCGGTGGATCATGTCCCGCCTCCACCGCACCATGGCCCAAGTGGACAGGCTTTTGGGGCGGTTCCAGTTGGGGGAGGCCGGCCGCCGCCTGCACGAGTTCTTCTGGGGCGAGTTCTGCGACTGGTACCTGGAGATGGCCAAGGTGCGCCTGCGCGCCGGCGACCGCTCCCCCCTGCCCGTCCTGGCCTACGTCCTGGACATGAGCCTACGCCTCCTCCACCCCATCATGCCCTTCGTCACCGAGGCCTGCTGGCAACACCTGCGCCCCTTTCTGGCCTGGGCGGAGACGGAGGCCCTTATCGTCGCCCCCTGGCCCAAGGCCTCCCGCGCCTGGCTCGACCCCCAGGCCGAGGCCCAGACCGCCCTGGCCGTGGAGGTGGTGCGGGCCGTGCGCAACCTGCGGGCCCAGTGGCGGGTGGAGCCCGGGCGCATGGTGGAGGCCTACGTGGCCACCGCCCAGGGCGAGGCCCTCCGCCCCCTCCTGCCGGTGGTGGCCGCCCTGGCCCGCGCCCAGCCCCTCCATCTGCTGGCCGACCCCGCCCACATGCCTCGCCACCAGGCGGCGGTGGCCGTGGTGGACGGGGCCCAAATAGCCCTCCCCCTGGCCCACCTCATCGATCTGGACAAAGAGAGAGAGCGGCTGCAGCGCCAGCTGCACCAGGCCCAGCAAGAGGTGCGCCTCCTGGAAGAGCGCCTGGCCGACCCCCACTTCCGGGCCCGTGCCCCCCAAGGGGTGGTGGCCAGGGAAGAGGCCCGCCTGGCCCAGGCCCGCCAGCGCCTCCAGGCCCTGAGACAGCGCCTGCAGGAGCTGGCCTGATTTGAAAACCGAAGGCTTTCTTTATTGACCGAAGGAGTTGCCGATGTTACCATGCTTGTGGTATTGGGAACAAGCGGGTAGGCTTAGGGGCCGGTCATGGTGGAGGAGCTGTTCCGGCAGTACGCGGCGGTGATCATAGCCGCCGCCCTAGGCTTCGCCATGGTGGGGGCGGCCCTCTTGGCCAATCATCTCTTGGCCCCCCACCAGCCCACCCGCCCCAAGGGCCTCACCTACGAGTGCGGCATGCTCCCCATCGGGCGGGGCCGCTTCCAGATCCACTTCCGCTATTACCTGTTCGCCATCCTCTTCCTGGTGTTCGACATCGAGGCCGTCTTCCTCTTCCCCTGGGCCTTGAGCTTCCTGGAGGTGGGGGAGATGGCCTTCTATGAGATGCTCCTGTTCATCTTAGTCCTGGGCTTTGGGCTCTACTACGCCTGGCGCAAGGGCGTCCTGCAGTGGAGGTGAGAGGAAATGGCCCAAGAGCGGCGCCCCATCCAGGTGCACGAGATCAGGGACGACCCAGCCCACGCCGTCTCCGACGTGGTGCCTGCGGAGTTGCGGCACCAGGTGAAGGAGCTACGGCCAGCGGTGGACGTGGGGCGAGGCAAGGCCCCCTACCGCCAGCTTTTGCCGGGGGTCCTCCAGGTGCCAGCGGACTGGATCATCGCCTGGGGGCGCAAGAACTCCTTGTGGCCCCTCACCTTCGGCCTGGCCTGCTGCGCCATCGAGATGATCGCCACCTTTATGGCCCGTCACGACCTGGACCGGTTCGGCATCCTCCCCTGGCCCTCCCCCAGGCAGGCGGACGTGATGATCGTCTCCGGCACGGTGACCAAGAAGATGGCCCCAGCAGTCAAGCTCCTCTACGAGCAGATGCCCCACCCCAAGTGGGTCATCTCCATGGGGGCCTGCGCCACCAATGGCGGCCCCTACAGCCGCTACGACCGGGTGCTACAGGGGGTAGACAAGATCATCCCCGTAGACGTGTATGTGCCGGGCTGCCCACCGCGGCCGGAGGCCCTCATGGATGCCTTCCTGGCCCTCCAGAAGAAGATCATGGAGGAGAGGGGACAGGTGGGTAGATAGCCATGTCCGAGGGCATCGCACCTCAGGAGGCAGCCCAGGCGCCGGTGCTAGAGCGCCTGCGGGCCGCCCTCCCCGACCTAGAGTGGGGGTTCGTCCCCACCCCCAACGACCCGGCCATCGTCGTCCGCAGAGAGGACCTCCCCCGCCTTATGCCCACCCTCAAGGAGCACCCCGACCTGGCCTTCGACTACCTGCGCTGCCTCTCGGGGGTGGACCACATCGACCAGCTGGAGGTGGTCTACCACCTGCGCTCCTTCCGCCACGGCCACACCCTCTGCGTCAAGGTGCCCTTGCCGGTGGACGACCCCCGCCTGCCCACCGTCAGTCACCTGTGGCAGGCGGCCAACTGGCACGAGCGGGAGACACACGAGATGTTCGGCATCGTCTTCGAGGGGCATCCCGACCTCCGCCCCCTCCTGCTGGAGGAGGGGCTGGGCTACCACCCCCTGCGCAAGAGCCACCCCTTGGCGGAGATCGAGGAGTGGCAGGAGGAGATGCTGGAGCGGGAGGAGCGGCTGGTGGCGGCCGCCGCCCCGCCCGGAGCCCAGGCCGAGGAGGACGAGCGGGCCAAGAAGGTGGCCCTGGCCCAGAAGAAGGCGGAGGTCATGAAGAAGGCCCGCCAGGAGGCCCGGGCCAAGGGCCTCTCAGGCGAAGAAGAGCGCCAGTACGTGCGGGAGGCCGTGCGCCGCTTCGAGGAGGAGATGGCCCAACAGGCGGCCCCTAAGGAGGCCCCCGCCAAGGCCCCCGCCGCCGACCGAGCGGCCAAGGTAGCCCTGGCCCAAAAGAAGGCCGAGGCCATCAGGCGGGCGCGGGAGGAGGCCCGCGCCCAAGGCCTCTCGGGCGAGGAAGAGCGCAAGTACATCCAAGAGGCCCTGCGCCGCCTGGAGCAGGAGGGGGGCTAGGACGTGGCCATCGAGCGGGAGCGAGAGCTGGAGACCATTGACCTCCACATCAACGTGGGGCCCCAACACCCGGCTACCCACGGCGTCTTCCGCATGATCCTCACCGTAGATGGGGAAAAGGTGGTGGACTGCGACCCGGTCATCGGCTACATGCACCGGGGGGCAGAGAAGCTCTCCGAAAACTGCGACTACCGCCAGGCCATCGGCTACCAGGACCGCACCGAGTACCTGGCCCAGTTCAACGCCGAGTGGACCTACTGCCTGGCGGTGGAGAAGCTGCTGGGCCTGGAGGTGCCGGAGCGGGCGGAGTACATCCGGGTCATCCTGGGGGAGCTGAACCGGGTGGCCAGCCACCTCATGTTCATGGGGGCCTTCGGCACGGACATCGGCTTCTTTGGCACCCCCTTCATGTACGCCTTCCGGGAGCGGGAGGTGATCCAGGACTTCTTCGAGGCCGTCACCGGGGAGCGCATGATGTACAACTACTTCCGCCCCGGGGGGGTGGCCTGGGACGTCCCCGACGACTTCCAAGAGCACTGCCGCTACGTGGTAGAGCACGTGCGGCGGGGGGTGGAGGAGCTAGACGCCCTCATGACCGATAACGAGGTCTTCCTGGCCCGCTGCCGCGGCCTCTCCCCCGTAACCCCTGAGCAGGCCATCAACTGGGGCTTCTCTGGGCCCATGCTCCGGGCCTGCGGGGTAAAGCACGACCTGCGGCGGGCCGAGCCCTATTCCATCTACGACCGCTTCGACTTCCAGATCCCCATCGGCACCCAAGGGGACGTCTACGACCGCTACCTGGTGCGCATGGAGGAGATGCGCCAGTCCCTGCGCATCGTGGAGCAGGCCCTCAGGCAGATGCCCAAGCAGGGGCCCATCATGGCCGAGGGGCTCAAGCGCACCATCCGCCTCCCCCCGGGGGAGGTCTACTCCCGCACCGAGTCCCCCCGCGGGGAGTATGGGGTATACCTGGTATCCAAGGGCGGAGACAAGCCCTGGCGTCTCAAGATCCGCTCCGCCGCCTTCTGCAACCTCTCGGCCCTCAAGCACCTGGTGGTGGGCAACTATGTGGCCGACGCCATCATCATCCTGGGCTCCATCGACATCGTCCTGTGCGAGGTAGACCGATGATCGGGGACAACCCCTGGCTGGACGCCTTCCTGCGCCTGCTCATCATCGCCATCGGCCTGCCCCTAGCCGTCATCGTCCTCAACTATCTGGAACGGAAGGTCATCGGGCGGGTGCAGAACCGCCTGGGGCCCATGCGGGTGGGCCCCTACGGCACCCTGCAGGCGGTGGCCGACACCATAAAGCTTTTGACCAAGGAGGACCTGCGCCCGGCCACCGCCGACCGCTGGGCCTTTGAGCTGGCCCCCTATGTGGTGGTGGTGCCCACGGTGGTGGCCCTGGTGGCCCTCCCCTTCACCGACGACCTGTGGGTGCGCAACCTGGGCCTGGCCCTCTTCTTCATCCTGGCCGTCTCCACCCTCTCCATCGTGGGCTTCCTTATGGCCGGGTGGGGTTCAGACAACAAGTACGCCATCCTGGGGGCCATGCGCTCGGCGGCCCAGCTCATCAGTTATGAGATCCCTCTGGTGATGGCCGCCGTGGCCGTGGCCATGGTGGCCCACACCGAGGGGGGCCGCGGCTCCCTGAACCTGGTAGAGATAGTGGAGGGGCAGGGGCGGGTGCCCTATATCGTCTGGCAGTCCCTGGCCTTCTTCATCTTCACCGTGGCCGCCACCGCCGAGCTCTACCGCCAGCCCTTCGACATCCCAGTGGCCGAGTCGGAGGTGGTGGGGGGGCCGCTGGTGGAGTACTCGGGCATGCGCTGGGCCATGTTCATGCTGGGGGAGTACGTAAACCTGGTCCTCCTCTCGGTGCTGGCCTCCCTGGTCTTCTTGGGGGGCTGGAACTGGCCCCTGGGCAAGGAGGTGGGCCCTGGCCTCCAGGTGCCCCTCATGTTCCTCAAGACCTTGGCCTTTATCCTCTTCTTCTTCTGGGTGCGGGCCGCCCTCCCCAGGCTGCGCATCGACCAGCTCATGGCCTATTCCTGGCAGGTGCTCCTGCCCCTGGCCTTTTACCAGATCGTGGTCAATGGCCTGGCCCTGGTCTATGGGTGGCCGGATGTAGTCCTCGGCCTCCTCTCGGGGGCGGGGACGGTGGTGGCCGCTTACCTCACCTACCGGGCGGTGCGGCGGCCCCTGCGCCGCCCCCTGCCCGCAGTCCGAAGAGCGGAGGTATAAGAGATGCTAGGCGTGCTCAAGTCCCTTGCCACCACAGTGGCCATCGCCGTCCGGCGCCCGGTCACCGTCCAGTATCCCACGCAGAAGAAGGAGCTCCCCCACCGCTCGCGGGGGTTCCCCACCCTCCTGTGGGACTTTGAGCACGACGAGCCCTTCTGCACCGGCTGTCAGGTGTGCGCCCGCTATTGCCCCACCGACTGCATGACGGTGACCATGAAGGATAACCCCAAGTACGCCGAGGGCAAGAGCCCCCGCAAGAAGATCGTGGACCGCTTCTACATCGACTACGCGCGGTGCATGCGGTGCAACATCTGTGTGGAGGTGTGCAACTTCGACGCCATCGTTATGGACAATACCTGGCGGAGCGTGGAGCTCTCCCGCTACGACCGCCAGGACCTGGTGATGGACCTGGAGGCCCTCTTGGCCCCCTCCAAGTCTGGACGCCTAAGCCATCCCTTCCGCGCCCCTATGGGCATGGCCCACAGCGGCTGGAAGCCCAAGGAGGAGCGGGAGAAGGAGAAGGTGATCGCCAGCCAGGAGGGGTAGAGCCTTAGGGAGGAGGGCGCTAATATGGGCCCCGGGCGGGCCCCAACACAGGGAAGGGGATGAGCTACGAGGAAGGGATCTTCTATCTGCTAGCGGTAGTCACGGGCCTTGGGGGCCTGGGGGTGGTGCTGGCCAGGAACGTGGTCTACGCCACCCTTTTTCTTATCGTCGCCCTTTTGGGGGTGGCTGGCCTCTTCCTCCTCCTCTCCGCCGAGTTCCTGGCCATCGTCCAGGTCCTCATCTACGGGGCGGCGGTGACCATCCTGGTGTTGTTCGTCATCATGCTCACGCGGGTGCGGGACGTGCCCCGCGGGGTGGTGGGCCCGCAGCAACCCTTGGCCTTGGTGGTGGCCGCCTCCCTGTTGGGGCTATTGGCAGCGGCCATCCTGGGTGCCGACTGGGCGGCCCTTGGGGCCACAGAGGAGATCCACCTGGTGCCCGTACGCCAGCTGGGGGAGGTGTTGTTCCGCCGCTGGTCGGTGCCGTTTGAGGTGGCCTCCCTGGTGTTGCTGGTGGCCCTGGTGGGGGCCATCGTCCTGGCCCGCCCGGAGGAGGAGGAATGATCCCCATCCAGCACTTCCTGCTTTTGGGCGCCCTCCTCTTCTCCCTGGGGGTCTATGGCGTCCTCTCCCGCCGCAACGTGGTCCTCATGCTCCTGTCCATCGAGCTGATGCTCCAAGGGGTGAACATCAACTTTGTGGCCTTTGCCGTCTACCTGGCCCCCGAGGAGTTGCGGGGCCTTATCTTCGCCTTATTTGTCATCACCGTGGCCGCGGCGGAGGTGGGGCTGGCCCTGGCCATCGCCCTGCGCCTGTTCCGTAACCGGGCCACAGCCAACGTAGACGAGGTGGACACGTTGCGATGGTAGGGATGGAGCACGCCTGGATCCTGCCCACCTTGCCCTTTGGGGCCTTTGTGGTCCTTCTCTTGGTGGGCCGCTATCTGCCCCGGCGGGGGGACTTTTTGGCCGTGGGGGCCATGGTGGCTGCCGCCGTCCTCTTCTCCCTCATGCTGGCCGATCTGGTGAAGGCCCTGGGGGAGGAGGGGTTTCGGGGGGTGGTCTCCGGCCTGGACTGGCTGGAGTTGGACACCTTCCGCGTGCGCCTGGGCTTCTTCTTTGACAACCTGGCGGCGGTGATGCTGGCTGTAGTCACCTATGTGGGATCCCTTATCTTCATCTACTCCACCGGCTATATGGAGGGGGACCCGCGCTACGGCTGGTTCTTCGCCGCCATGAGCCTATTTGCCGCCTCCATGATGACCCTTGTCCTGGCCGATAACTTCCTGCTCCTGTATGCCGCCTGGGAGGCGGTGGGCTTCTGCTCCTACCTCCTCATCGGCTTCTGGCACGAGCGGCGGCCGGCGGCGGAGGCGGCCAAGAAGGCCTTCATCACCACCCGCATCGGGGATGTGGGCTTTCTTATCGGCATCGTCTTGTTGTGGCGGGAGGCGGGCACCTTCGACCTGCAGGAGATCTTCCGCTTTGCCCAGGAGGGGGGCTACTCCTCGGAGTACTTGACCCTGGCCGTGCTCTTGCTCTTTGCCGGGGCGGTGGGCAAGTCGGCCCAGTTCCCCCTGCACGTCTGGCTGCCGGACGCCATGGAGGGCCCCACCCCCGTCTCGGCCCTCATCCACGCCGCCACCATGGTGGTGGCGGGGGTGTACATGGTGGCCCGCACCATGCCCCTGTTCGAGGCCGCCGACCCTGTGGCCCTGAACGTGGTGGTGGCCCTGGGGCTGACCACCGTCATGGTCTCGGCCACCGTGGCCCTGGTGGTGCGGGACATCAAGCGGGTCATCGCCTACTCCACCATCAACAGCCTGGGCCTGATGATGGTGGCCCTGGGGGCGGGCTCGGTGACGGCGGCCATGTTCTACCTGTTTGTGCACGGCTTCTTCAAGGCCCTGCTGTTCCTGGCGGCCGGCAACGTCCTTCACGCCACCGAGCGCCAGACGGTGGACGACTTGGGGGGTCTTGGGCCCAAGATGCCCCTGACGGCCCTGGCCCTTGGGGTGGGGGTGCTGTCCATGGCCGGTCTCTTCCCCTTCTCGGGCTTCTGGGCCAAGGATGAGGTCCTGGCGGCCGCCGGCGAGACCCAGAACGCGGCGGTAAGCGCCGTCCTATGGGCCAGCGTGGCTCTCACCGCCCTGTACATGGCCCGTCTATATGTCCTCACCTTCCTGGGCCGGCCTCGCGACCCCCACGTTTACCAGCACGCCCACGAGCCCCCTCCGGTGATGTTGGGGCCGGTGCTCCTTTTGGCCGTGGGGGCGGTGGTCACCGGCTTCTGGGCCTTGGACCAGGTGGGGGAGGCCCTGGGCCTGCCTGGGGGCATCGGCAAGTTCGTCTACCTGCACGAGCCCCACGGGTTGGAGGTGGAGGTGACTCAGGCAGCAGGGGCCTCGGCCCTGGTCCTGGCCTCCCTGCTGGCCGCCGGCCTGGTGTGGGGAGGGGAGGCCCGCCCAGCCCGCGAGCTGGGCCAGCGCCTGCGGCCCATCTACCTCCTCCTCTGGAACAAGTACTACATGGACGACCTCTACCAGTGGATGGTCAACCGCATCGTCCTGGTCACGGGGGCGATGGTGGCCTGGTTCGACCGGGTAGTGGTCAACGACACGGGGGTAGACGGCTCGGCCGGCCTCACCGCCCTTTGGGGCTGGCTGATGCGGCAGTTGCAGACCGGTAGGCTTCCCAATTATGCCCTGGCCATCGCCGGTGGGGCGGTGGTCATTGGGGCGGTGGTATTGGTGACGCGCATGTAGCCATGGAGTGGGTGGTCTTCTCTCTCATCGCCATACCCATAGGCACCTGTCTGGCCCTTATGGCCCTGCCCTCTTGGTGGCATCCCCGGGTGGGGCGGTGGCAGGTGCGGCACCAGGACCTGGTGCGGGGCCTGGCCCTCGTCTCCGGCACGGCCCTGTTCGTCCTCTCCCTGCTGGTATTCGTCCGCTACCACTTTGAGGACGGGGGCTACCGGTTTGAGCTCACCCTGGACTGGCTGCGCAACGTGGGCTTCCTGGGGGACAGGGGCATCAGCTTCCACCTGGGGGTGGATGGCATCACCGCCCCCCTCGTGCTCCTCAACGGCATCGTCATCTTCACGGGGGTATTTATCTCCTGGAACATCGAACACCGCACGCGGGACTACTTCGTCCTCCTGTTCTTGTTGGTCTCTGGCGTGTTTGGGGTGTTTGCCTCTCTGGACCTGTTCTGGTTCTTCTTCTGGTATGAGGTGGCTGTACTGCCCATGTACTTCCTCATCGCCATCTGGGGGGCCAGCACGGACTTTGGCACCTTTGTGCGCACCAAGGAATATGGGGCCCTGAAGCTGGTGCTCTACCTGGTGGCCGGAAGCGTGCTCATCTTCATTGGCATCTTTGCCGTGTTTGTGGAGGCGGGGGCTGGCACCTTCGACCTGCCCGTCCTGGGGGCCATCGCTTATGGGGAGACGTTCCAGAAGGTCTTCTTCCCCTTCTTCATGCTGGGGTTTGGGGTGCTGGGGGGTCTATGGCCCTTCCACACCTGGTCCCCCGATGGGCACGTGGCCGCCCCCACGGCGGTGAGCATGCTCCATGCTGGGGTGCTCATGAAGCTGGGGGCCCTGGGGATCCTGAAGGTGGGCATGTTCCTGTTGCCGGAGGGGGCCCAGTTCTGGTCGCCGGTGCTCATGACCCTGGGGGTTATCGGCGCCCTGTATGGGGCCACCTCTGCCCTGGCCCAGACCGACCTCAAGTACATGGTGGGCTATTCCAGCGTTAGCCACATGGGCTATGTGATGATGGGCCTGGCCAGCATGCACCAGATCGGCATCAACGGGGCGGTGTTGCAGATGTTCGCCCACGGGGTGATGACGGCCCTCATGTTCGCCATGGTGGGGGCCATATATGATCAGGCCCACGTGCGGGACATGACCATCTTTGGCGGCCTGGCCCGCAAGATGCCCAGGCATACCGCCTACTGGGCGGTGGCCGGGCTCTCCTCCCTGGGTCTGCCTGGGCTGGCGGGGTTTGTGGCCGAGGCCCTCATCTTCATTGGCGTGTTCAAGGGCGGCTATCCCTGGGCGGGGGCCCTGGGCGTCCTGACGGCGACCATCACCGCTACCTACATCTTGCGCATGCTGGCCCGGGCCTACTTCGGCCCCTTCAACGAGCGCTGGGGACACCTGCGGGAGATGCGCCTTGGGGAGCAGTTTGGGGGGGCGGTGCTGGTCTTCTTCCTGGCCTTGGTGGGCATGTGGCCCTTCCCCTTCATTGAGCGCATCGCCGCCTCCGTAGAGCGGCTACCGGGGGTCCTGTCATGAGCTGGGACTGGTCCCTTTTGGCCCCGGAGTATGTGTTGGCCGGCTGGGCGGCCCTCATGGTGGTGCTGGGGTTGTGGGGGAGGCTTCCTCCCCGCTGGCTGGGGTACGTGGCCGCTGGCGGGGCCCTGGCGGCCACCGCCACCTCCCTCATCTGGCTAGGGGAGGAGACCCACTTGGGCGACCTATTGGACATCGACCACTACACCACCTTCTTGCGGGTGACCTTTGGGCTCATCGCTGCCGCCGTGTGTATCATCTCCGCCCGTTACGTGGGGGAGCACCTCCGCCATCCCGGCGAATACTACGGCCTGGTCCTGGTCTCGGTCATCGGGGCCGACTTCATGGCCGCTGGGCGGGAGCTCCTGACGGCCTACATATCTTTGGAGCTCCTCTCCTTCAGCCTGTACGTGTTGGCCTCCTTTGCCAAGCTGGAGCTGCGGTCCAACGAGGGCGGGCTGAAGTACATGCTGCTGGGGGCCTTCTCCTCGGCCATCTTCCTTTATGGCCTGGGGCTGGTGTATGCCGTGGCCCGTACCACCCAGTACAGTGGGGTGGCGGAGGCCCTTTCCGGCGACCTGGCGGGGGTGCGGGGCCTGGCCCTTTTGGGGCTGGTGCTCATGGTGGCGGGGCTGGGGTTCAAGGTCTCCGCCGTCCCCTTCCACATGTGGGCCCCCGATGCCTATGAGGGGGCGCCTCTGCCTGTCACCGCCCTCATATCGGCCATCTCCAAGGCCGCTGGTTTTGCCCTCTTCCTCAAGCTCATGGTGCAGGCCTTTCTACCCCTGCACGAAGACTGGCGCCCCCTTCTGGCCGGCCTGGCCACGGCCACCATGCTCTTGGGCAACCTGGTGGCCCTCCACCAGCGGAACATCAAGCGGCTGCTGGCCTACTCCAGCATCGGCCAGGTGGGGTACCTGGTGGCGGGCATCGCTGCTTTGTCGCCGGCGCGGGCCGATGCTGCCAGTGCCGTGCTCGTCCACCTGGTGGGCTACGTCATAAGCAACCTGGCCGCCTTCGCCTGCGTCACCATCTACTTCAACTGGACGGGGGAGGAGGACATCTACGAATATCGGGGGCTGGCCGAGCGGGCCCCCTTCCTGGCCCTCTCTCTGTCCATCGCCCTTTTCTCCCTGGCCGGCATGCCCCTGTTCGCCGGGTTCGTCACCAAGTTCGTCCTCTTCCAGGCCATCGCCGAGGAGGGCATGCTGTGGCTGGCGGCGGTGGCCGTGTTCGCCAGCTTCGTCTCCCTCTACTATTACCTGATGGTCATGCGCCAGATGTACCTGGAGGAGCCGGTGGAGGCGGGGCGGTTCCCTGTGCCCTGGCTGGAATATGGGCTGGTGGCCGTGCTGGTGGTGGCTATCTTTGTGGTGGGGCTGGGGCCCCAGCCCCTGTTCAACGCCGCGCAGGAGGCGGTGGCCCTGGTCTATAAGGGGGCGCCGGCAGCGGCCTTGGCCGGCCTGCCCTAGGCGGCATGGGCCGCCTCCCGCTGGGCCATGGCCCGCCGCAACTTGCCCAGGGCGCGGCAGGTGACCACCCGCACGTGTACATCGTTGAGGCCCAGGAGCTGGCCCACCTGCTTGCTGTCCAGGCCGGCCTCAAACCGCAGGCGTAAGACCTCCTGCTCCCGCTGGGAGAGGGTGGCCAGGGCCTCCCGCAGGCCCTGGCGCTCCTCCAGGGCCAGCACCGCCTCCTCCGGGTCCTGGGGCGAGGCCTCGCCCAAGACCTGCAGGCGGGCCGCCAGCTGGGCCTGGCGATGGGCCCGACGAAAGTGGCTGGCCACTATATTGCGGGCGATGGTGAACAGCCAGCCCACCCGCGCCTCCGGGTGCTCCAGCTGGGACCACGACTCCCAGGCGCGGGCGAACACCTCGGCCGTGAGGTCCTGGGCCACCTCGGGATCGCTGGTGCGGGCGGCGATATAGCTATAGATGCGGGGGTACAGCCTACGGAACTCCTCCTCGAAGCTTATGGCCTGGGCCATCATCGCCCCCTCCCGCTTGCACCCTCTAGCCTCAGGCTAGCAAGGCGGGAAGGGGGCCGAAAGTGTCAGGCGGCCAAAGAGGGGGCGCCATAAGGCTACATGCTACTGACATGGCGCCGCAGGCCCCCTTGGCCAAGTAGCCAGAGGGGGCCTATGGGGTGGACTGACCCTCCCTATCTTCGGCCAGGAGGCCGGCGCGGGCGGCCACCACCGCCGCCTGGGTGCGGTCCGAGACCCCCAGTTTTTCGATGATGGTCGCCACCACGTTCTTGACGGTGCCTACGCTGTAGTGGATGCGCTCGGCGATCTCCTTGTTGGTGAGGCCCTGGGCCAGGAGGCGCAACACCTCCCGCTCTCGCTCGTCCAGGGAGGCCACCATCGCCTGGGCCTGGGGGTCGGGGGTGGTCACCGCCCCCCGCAGGAGCTGGGGCATGACCGAGGCGTCGAAGATGGAGGTGCCGGCCCGCACGGCCCGAATGGCCTCGATGTAGGCGTCGCGGGGCATGCCCTTGAGGAGGTAACCGGAGGCCCCAGCCAGGAGGGCCCGCTGCACGTACTGGGGGTCATCAAAGCTGGTGACGATGATGACCGCTGTGCGCGGCAGCTCCCGCTTGATGTGCTCAGTGACCGTCAGGCCGTCTATGTCCGGCAGGCGGATGTCCATCAGCACCACGTCCGGGCGCAGGCGCCGCGCCTCCTCCAGGGCCTGACGGCCGGTGGCTGCCTCCCCCACCACCCGGATATCGCGGTGGGCGATGAGGACCTTGAGCCCCTCCCGCACCACGGGATGGTCGTCCACGATGAGGACGGAGGTGGGCTGCCCCTTACCTCCTTGCAGCTTGCTCTCGCTGGGCCCCAGGACCACGTTGCGCCACCTCCAGGGGCATGGTCAGGCGCACCTTGGTGCCCCTGCCTGGCCTAGATTCTACCACAAGGTGGGCGCCGATAAGGCTGGCCCTCTCCCCCATGCTTATGAGGCCCAGCCCTTCCCTGTGCATGGCCCTCGCCACGTCGAACCCCCGCCCCCAGTCCTCCACCTCCAGCACCAGGGTGTCCCCCTCAACGGCCAGGAGGACACGCAGGCGGGGGGTGCCCGAGTGACGGAGGGCGTTGTTCACCGCCTCCTGGACGATGCGGAAGAGGGCCGTCTCCACCTGGGGGTGCAGGCGCAGGGGCCCTAGGCGCAGGTCGGCCTCCAGGGATATGTCATGGCCTTGGCAGGCCTGGGGCAGATAGGCGCGCAGGACCGCCTCCAGGCCCAGCTCGTCCAGCAGGGGCGGGCGGAGGCCGGCGAGGATGCGCCTGAGCTCGGCGAGGGCGTGGGCGGCCATCTCCCGGCTTTGGAGGAGGAAGGACCGCCCCTTCTTCCCCCGCACATGGCGGAGGGCCTCCTCCAGATGGCTCAGGGCCATGGCCAGCTCCTGCGCCGGCCCATCGTGGATCTCGAAGGCGATGAGGTGCCGCTGCTCCTCCAGGGCGGTCAGGACAGCGGAGCTCAGGCCCCTCAAGCTTCTATCGAGCTCCCGCAGGGCCTCTTCCAGGGGGACTACCCTGGCCGTTGACGGGACGGCCTTCTCAAGCATCATCGAAGCCTCCTATGTAAAAGTATAATAGCACAAACGTGTAGCAGCGGGGTGTGGTGGCCGTGTTCGAAAAAAGCGGGGAGAGGTGACGCGAAGGTGGCAAGGGCGGGGCCAACCCCCCCTAGAGGAGGTCAAAGGATGGGGAGGTAGCGGCGGACCTCGTAGTCGGTGACGTGGCGGCGGTAGTCGGCCCACTCCGCCTTCTTGTTGTCGATGAGCTTGTGGAAGACGTGGTCTCCCAGGCAGCGGCGCAAAAGCTCCGAGCCCTCGGCCAGCTGGATGGCCTCCCATAGGGACTCGGGGAGGCGGGTGATGCCCAGGGCCCGCCGCTCCTCCTCGCTCATCTGGTAGACGCTGCGCTCGGCCGGGGGCGGGCAGGGGTATTCCTTCTCGATGCCCTCCAGGCCGGCGGCCAGCATGACGGCAAAGGCCAGGTAGGGGTTACAGGCGGCGTCGGGGGCCCGGTACTCGATGCGCACCGCCTCCTCCCGCCCCGGCCGCGCCTCAGGCACCCGGATGAGGTCGGCCCGGTTGCGGAAAGACCAGGAGACATAGGCCGGGGCCTCAAACCCCAGGGGCCCAGACCCAGGCACCAGCCGCTTGTAGGAGTTGACCCACTGGTTGGTGACCAGGCAGATCTCGGGGGCGTGGCGTAGGAGGCCAGCGATGTAGGCCCGGGCCACAGGCGATAGGTGATGGGGATCGTGGGGGTCGTAGAAGGCGTTGCGCTCCCCCCGGAAGAGGCTCTGGTTGATGTGCATGCCCGAGCCGTTGACCTCCGACAGAGGCTTGGGCATGAAGGTGGCGTAGACCCCGTGGCGGAGGGCCACCTCCTTCACCACCAGGCGAGCGGTCATGACGGCATCGGCCATGGTCAGGGCGTCGGCATAGTGGAGGTCGATCTCGTGCTGGCTGGGGGCCCCCTCGTGGTGGCTGTGCTCCACGGCGATGCCCATCTCCTCCAGCATGAGGACGGTGTCCCGGCGCAGGTCGGTGGCCTCGTCCAGGGGGGTGAGGTCGAAGTAGCCGCCCCGGTCCAGGGGCACGGGGGCCTCAGGGCTCTGGAAATAGAAGAACTCCAGCTCCGGCCCCACGTAGAAGGTATAGCCCAGCGCCGCCGCCCGCTGCAGGTTGCGCTTCAGCACGAAACGGGGGTCGCCCTCGAAGGGCTGGCCGGTGGGCAGGAAGATATCGCAAAAGAGCCTGGCCACCCGCTTCTGCTGGGGCCGCCAAGGGAGGATGGCGAAGGTGGTGGGGTCGGGCATGGCGATCATGTCCGTCTCGTCGGCCCGCGCGAAGCCCTCGATGGAGGAACCATCGAAGTTGACCCCGTCCTCCAGGGCCTCCGGCAGCTCCTCCACGGTGATGTTGATGCTCTTTAGATGGCCCAGGATGTCGGTGAACCAGAGGCGGACGAACTTGACATCGTGCTGGCGGGCCAGCTCCAGCACCAGGTCCTTGGCCTCCCGACGGTCCATCCCCCACCACCCCCAGGTGCATGATAGCAGAAAGGCCTGGGCCTCAGACGTCGAAGTAGAGGTGGAACTCCCAGGGGTGAGGGCGAAGGCGGATCTGGTCGATCTCCTGCCGCTTGTACTCCACCCACACCTCCAAGACGTCCCTGGTGAACACCCCACCCTTGAGGAGGAAGTCGTGGTCTTCCTCCAGGGCCCGCAGGGCCTCCTCCAGGGAGGCGGGCACCTTGGGGATGAGGGCCTCCTCCTCCGGGGAGAGCTCATAGGTGTTCTTGTCCAAGGGGGGGCCGGGGTCGATCTCGTTCTCGATGCCATCGATGCCGGCCATGAGCATGGCGGCGAAGGCCAGATAGGGGTTGCAGGCGCCGTCGGGGGGCCGGTACTCGATGCGCTTGCTCTTGGGGTTGGGGGAATAAACGGGTATGCGCACCGCCGCCGAGCGGTTGCGGGCGGAATAGACCAGGTTGACGGGGGCCTCATAGCCTGGGGTCAGCCGCTTGTAGGAGTTGGTGGTGGGGGCACAGAAGGCCATGAGGGCCCGCGAGTGCTTGAGGAGGCCCCCGATGTAGTAACGGCAGAGCTGGGAGATCAGGGCATAGCCCTCGGGGTCGTAGAACAGGTTCTCCCCGTTCTTCCACAGGCTCTGATGGGTGTGCATGCCGGAGCCGTTGTCCCCAAATAGGGGCTTGGGCATGAAGGTGGCCACCTTATTGTGCTTGCGGGCGATGTTCTTCACCAAGTACTTGTACCACATGACCTTGTCGGCCATGTTCACCAGGGAGTCGAACTTCATGTCGATCTCGCACTGGCCGCCGGTGGCCACCTCGTGGTGGTGGACCTCCACCGGGATGCCGATGTTGATCATGGTGAGGATGATCTCGCTGCGCAGGTCCTGCAGGGAGTCGTGGGGGGGCACAGGGAAGTAGCCCTCCTTGAAGCGAGGCTTGTAGCCCAGGTTGGGCCTCTCCTCCCGCCCTGAGTTCCACTCCCCCTCCAGCGAGTCCACGTAGTAGAAGCCGTAGTGCTCCCCCTGGTCGAAGCGCACGTCATCGAAGACGAAGAACTCGCACTCCGGGCCCCAGAAGGAGACGTCGGCGATGCCCGCCTTGCGCAGGTACTCCTCGGCCTTCTTGGCGATGTAGCGGGGGTCGCGGGAATAGGGCTGCTTGGTGAGGGGGTCGTAGACGTCGCAGATGATGGCCAGGGTGGGGTGCTGGCACAGGGGGTCGATGCGGGCGGTGGCCGGGTCAGGCAATAGGATCATGTCCGACTCCTGGATCTTCTGGAAGCCACGGATGGAGGAGCCATCGAACCCCACGCCGTCCACCCAGATGCTGGTGACGATGTCGTCCATCTCCGTGAGCTCGGAGACGGGCATGGAGAAGTGCTGCCACAGCCCTGGTAGGTCATTGAACCGCAGGTCCACTATCTGCACGTTGTGGCGGCGGATGAGCTCCTGCACCTTCTGCACCGCGTCCTGCAACCGCCTCAGCTCCTCAGGGTTCAAGATCATAGCTCTCCCCTCCTCCAGGGCGAATTATAAACATGGGCGATAGTTAAGGGGCTCTGGACGATGTTACACCTATGTTACACCTCAGAGGGCCCCCTCCCCCCGCTCCCCGGTGCGGACGCGCACGGCCTGGGCCACGGGGATGACGAAGATCTTGCCGTCGCCGATGTGGCCGGTGCGGGCGGCACCGATGATGATGTCGATGACCCGCTCCACGTCCTCGTCGCGCACCACCACCTCCAGCTTCACCTTGGGGAGCATGTCCACCTCGTAGGTCTGGCCACCGCGGCCGATGTGCACGATGCCCTTCTGGACGCCGCGGCCGGTGACGTGGACCACATTGAGGCCCAAGAAGCCGGCCTGGGCCAAGGCGTTCTTGACGTCGTTCAGCTTCTCGGGCCGGATGATGGCCTCCACCTTGTGCATGGCTTGCTACCTCCCGGGCCTGGACTCACCACCTATTATGAGCCAGGGCTAAGGCCCAGTTCCTCCCCCGCCTGGGGCTGGAGGGTAGGGGCCGGGGCCTGGGATGGGGGAGGGCTTACGGCCAGGCCCACCCCCTCCAGCACATAGGCCCGCTCCCCGTGCTGGCTCACGTCCAGCCCCAGCCGCTCCTCCTCTTCCCTCACCCGCAGGCCGAGGGTGAGGTCCAGGGCCTTGAGGATGAGGGAGGTGAGGGCGAAGGAGTAGCCCCAGGTGGCGCCTATCCCGGCCATTTGGGCCAGGAGCTGCCCTGGGTGGCCATCGATGGCTCCGCCTATCCCCCCCTGGAAGCCGGCCACGGTGGTGATGGCGGAGGTGGCGAACAGGCCGGTGGCCAGGGCCCCCCAGGTGCCCCCTACGCCATGCACGGCCCACACGTCCAAGGCATCGTCGAAGCCCAGGCGGGCCCGCAAGCGGGTGGCCCCAAAGCACAGGGCCCCCGCTACCCCACCGATGATGATGGCCGGCAGGATGTTGAGATAGCCATCGGCGGCCTCCCAGGCCCCCACGAAGCCGGCAGCGGGGGTGATGGCCACCAGGCCGGCCACCGCCCCCGAGGCCGCCCCCACTACGCTGGGCCGCCCCAGCAGGGCCCAGCTGGCCGCCATCCAGCTCAGGGCCCCAGCAGCGGCCGCCGTGTTGGTCTGGAGGAAGGCGTTGGCTGCCGAGGCGCCAGCGGCCAGGGCGCTACCAGCATTGAACCCGAACCACCCGAACCATAAGAGCCCCGCCCCCAGCACCACCAAGGGGATGTTGTGGGGCTCCATGGCCTCCTGCCCGTAGCCCAGGCGCCGGCCAAAGAGCAAGGCCGCAGCCAGGGCCGCCACCCCAGAGTTGATGTGCACCACCGTCCCCCCAGCGAAGTCGTAGGCCCCCAGCCCGCCGTTGGTCCCCAGCCAACCCTCCTTGGCCCACACCCAGTGGGCCACCGGGGCATACACCAACGTTACCCACAGGGCGACGAACAAAAGGAAGGTGCTGAACTTGGCCCGCTCGGCGAAGGCCCCGGTGATGAGGGCAGGGGTGATGATGGCGAACATCATCTGGAACAGCATAAATAGCTGGTGGGGCACGGTGCCGGCGTAGTGGGGATTGGGCTCTCCCCCCACCAGGCGCATGCCGAACCAGGAGAGGTCGCCCAAGAACCCGCCCCGGTCGGGCCCAAAGGCCAGGGAATAGCCCCACAGCACCCATACCACACTCACCACGCCCATGATGATGAAGCTGTGCATGATGGTGGAGAGGACGTTCTTGCCCCGCACTAGCCCCCCATAGAAGAAGGCCAGCCCCGGGGTCATCAACAGTACCAGGGCAGTGGAGACCAGTAACCAGGCCGTATCGCCGCTATCGATCTGCAACTCTGGCATGGCCTCCTCCCAAGATCTCCTTCCTGGGAGGCTACCTTAAGACAGGGCAAGGGCCCGTAGATTGCGCGGGCGTTACCAGAGGGTTACCACCATGTTACGCCTTTAGGCGCTGCGGAAGCGGTACCCTACATTACGCACCGTCTCGATGAACGTGCGCTGGGGGGACTCGATCTTGGCCCGCAGGCGCCGCACATGGACGTCCACCGTGCGGGTACCGCCATAGAACTCGTAGCCCCAGACCTTGCTCACCAGCTCCTGCCGGCTGAACACCCGCCCGGGGTGGGAGGCCAGGAAGCGCAAGAGCTCAAATTCCCGGTAAGTGAGCTGGACGGGCCGCCCATCCACAAACACACGGTAGCTGGCCAGGTCGATGACCAAGGCCCCCCGCCGCAGGAGGCGCTGGCTATCGGCCCGACCTCGCCGGGCCAGGGCCAGACGCAGGCGGGCGGCCACCTCCACCGCCCCCGCCCCCCGTAGGGCGAAGTCGTCCACGGCCAGGGAGGGCTCCAGGGACGCCAGCTGGTCGGGGGGTAGGAGGGCTACCACCACCTCTTCTCCCCGGGGCACGGCCTCCAAGAAATGGGCCAGCCCCCTCTCCCCCAGGGCCGGGGCGTCCAACACCAAGGCCCGCGCCCCCTGGGCCAAGGCCTCGGCCACCGCCTCGGGGGCTGGGGGCACGGTGCGGGCATAGAACCCTTCCCCCACCAGGCCCCTCTGGAGGGCGGAGGCAAAGGCGGCATCGCCGGAGACGATCACCACTTCGCTGTCCATGCCGTCGGGGGGCCCTCCCTTGACCTTTATAATACGCCCCTCTACCATAGGCCAAGGTCACCATGAGGGAAGGCGCCCCGGTGCTGGTGTTGGGGGCGGCAGGCCAGCTGGGCTCCGACCTCTGCCGCCTCCTGCAGGGGGAGGGGGTCCCCCTCGTCCCCCTGGCCCACCAAGACCTGGACATATGCCAGGAGGAGGCGGTGGCCCGCGTCCTAGGGGAGGTGCGCCCCTGGGCGGTGATCAACACCGCCGCCTTCCACCGGGTGGAGGCCTGTGAGGAGGACCCCCACAAGGCCTTCGCCGTCAACGCCGTGGCCGTGCGGGGCCTGGCCCGGGCCTGTCGGGAAGTGGGGGCCCTCCTGGTACACATCAGCACCGACTACGTCTTCGGCGGCCAGGAGGGGCGCCCCTACCGGGAGGACGACCCCCCCTCGCCGGTGAACGTCTACGGGGCGTCCAAAGCGGCGGGGGAGATGCTCCTGCGGGCCGAGGCCCCCAGGCACATCATCGTCCGCACCTCGGGACTCTTCGGCCTGCGAGGCTCCACGGTGAAGGGGGGTAACTTTGTGGAGACCATGCTCCGTCTGGGCCGAGAGCGGGGGGAGGTGCAGGTGGTGACCGACCAGGTCCTCTCCCCCACCTACACCGCCGACCTAGCGGAAAAGATATGGCAACTGATGCGGGCCGGGGCCCAGGGCACCTTCCACATCACCAACGCCGGCCACTGCTCGTGGTACGAGTTCGCCTGTGCCATCTTCCGCCTGGCGGGGATGGAGGTGAAGGTGCAGCCGGTGACCTCCCAGGCCTTCCCCTCGCGCGCCCGCCGCCCGCCCTTCTCCGTGCTGGACAATGCCCGGCTGCGCAAGGAGGGCTATGGGCTCCTGCGGCCCTGGCCGCAGGCCCTGGCCGATTACCTGGAGAGGCGTCGCCAGCTAGAGCCCTAGAAGGGAGGTGTGCCATGGAGGCCATAGGAAACCTCCTGCACCTGAAGGCCGTGGAGGGGTTCGCCGAGGTGCGGGACGTGGCCCGCCGCTATGACGACGACCGCGGCCGCCGCTACTGTGACATCTTTGGCACCGTTACCGGAGACATCAACATCACCTACTGCTATCCAGGGGTCATCACCGCCTGGCACGCCCACCGCCGCCAATATGACGAATGGTTCGTCATCAAGGGGGCCCTCAAGGTAGGGCTGGCCATCCCCAACGGCGATGGCACCTATCGCTGGACATTCGTCGTCCTCTCGGAGTACGATGGCAAGGTTCTGCGCATACCCCCAGGCGTCCTCCACGGCTGGCGCAACTTCACCAATGAGGTGGCCATCCTCATGTACCACATCTCCGAGAAATACAACCCCGAGGACCCTGACGAGCTGCGCTTCACCTTGGAGGAGGTGGGGGCCGACTGGTCCACCCCTGTCAAGTGAGGGCCCCGCCCATGGGCCGACCCCATATCCACGGCCGTTGAGGCCAGGCCGCGCCCCCATGGTATCCTGGAGACAGGGGAAGACGTAGGGAGGTAGGACATGCCAGCGCGCGTAGGCATCAACGGCTTTGGCCGCATTGGGCGCCAGGTCTTCCGGGCCATCCGCGAGTTCTATCCTCAGAAGCTGGAGGTGGTGGCCATAAACGACCTCACCGACCCCAAGACCAACGCCCACCTCCTGCGGTACGACAGCAACTATGGGCGGTTCCCGGGGGAGGTGGAGGCCACCGCTGAGGCCATCGTGGTGGACGGCAAGGCCATAAAGGTGCTGGCCCAGCGGGACCCGGCCCAGATCCCTTGGCGGGAGCTAGGGGTAGACATTGTGGTGGAGGCCACCGGCCGGTTCACCGATGGCAAGCTGGCCGCCGCCCACCTGGAGGCCGGGGCCAAGAAGGTGGTCATCACCGCCCCCGCCCGCAACGAAGACGTCACCGTGGTCCTGGGGGTCAACGAGCAGGACTACGACCCCTCCCGCCACCGCATCATCTCCAACGCCTCCTGCACCACCAACTGCATCGCCCCCGTGGTCAAGGTCCTGCACGACGCCTTCGGGGTGGAGGAGGGGTTCATGAGCACCATCCACGCCTACACCAACGACCAGGTGATCCTGGACACCGTGCACCGCGACCTGCGACGGGCGCGGGCGGCGGCCCTGAACATCGTGCCCACCACCACCGGGGCGGCGCGGGCGGTCACCCTGGTCATCCCCGCCCTCAAGGGGCGGCTGGACGGCATGGCCTTCCGCGTCCCCACCCCCACCGTGTCGGTGTGCGACTTTGTGGGCACCCTGCGGCGGGAGGTCAGCGTGGAGGAGGTGAACGCCGCCTTCCGAGAGGCGGCCTCCGAGAGCCTTAAGGGCATCCTTGCCTACACCGAGGAGCCCCTAGTAAGCGTGGACTTTAAGGGCGACCCCCACAGCGCCATCGTCGATGGCCTGTCCACCATGGCCATCGGGCGCCTGGTGAAGGTGGTGGCCTGGTACGATAACGAGTGGGGGTACGCCTGCCGGGTGGCCGACCTGTGCGCCTACATCGTCGATAGGGGCCTTTAGGCGCGGGCCGCGGCCTCCACAGCCTCCGCCAGGGGCACCAGGTGGGCCTCCTTAGCCATGCGGGGCTTGAGCTCCACCGCCCCCTGTTCCAGGGTGCGGGGGCTAATGGTGAGGCGCAGGGGCAGGCCCAGCAGGTCGGCGTCCTTGAGCTTGACCCCTGGCGTCTCCTCCCGGTCGTCGTATAGGGGCTCCAGGCCGGCGTCCTTGAGCTTGACCCCTGGCGTCTCCTCCCGGTCGTCGTATAGGGGCTCCAGGCCGGCGGCCCGCAGGCGGCGGTAGAGCTCCTCTGCCGCCTCCCGCACCTCGGGCCGGTCGATGGCGATGGCCACCAGATGCACAGGGTAGGGGGCCAGCTCCCGCGGCCAGATGATGCCCTGTGGGTCGTGGTTGGCCTCCACCACCGCCGCCAGCAGGCGATCGATGCCGATGCCGTAACAGCCCATGACCGCCGGGCGGCGCTGGCCGTCGCGGTCCAGGAAGGTGGCCCCCATCTTCTCCGAGTAGTAGGTGCCTAGCTTGAACACCTGCCCCAGCTCGATGCCGCGGCGCACCTCTAGGGGCTCCCCACATTGGGGGCAGGGGTGGCCCTGGCCGGCCAGGGCGATGTCCGCCACCACGTCCGCCTGCCAGTCCCGCCCGTAGTTGACGTTCAGGAGATGGTGGTCGGGCCGGTTGGCCCCGGCCACCAGGTTCCGCTCCTGGAGGAGGAGGTCGTCGGCCACCACCTTGGCCCCTTGGAGGCCCACGGCGGAGGCGGAGCCGGCCACAAACCCCGCCTGCTGCACCTCCTCCTGGTCCATGTAGTGCAGGTCGGCAGCCCCCAGGGCCCGCCGCAGCTTGGTCTCGTTGACCTCCATGTCCCCCCGCACGGCCACCAGCACGGGGCTGCCGTCGGCCATGTAGAATACGGCCTTGCAGGTCTTGGAGGGGGGCACCCCCAGGAAGCGGGCCAGGGCCTCGATGGTGGTGACCCCTGGGGTGGGCACCTCCTCCAGAGGCCTGGGAGGCTCGTCGGCGTGGGCCGGGAGCTTGCGGAAGGTGGCCACCTCGGCGTTGGCCCCATAGCCACAGGCCCGGCAAAAGAGGCAGGAGTCCTCCCCCACCTCCGTGAGGTACATGAACTCGTGGGTGTCGCGGCCTCCCATGGCCCCGGCATCGGCCAGCACGGGCACTGCCGGCACCCCGCAACGGCGGAAGACGTTCTGGTAGGCCTGGAGCATCTTCTGGTAAGACAGGTCTAGCCCCTCCCAGTCGGCATCGAAGCTGTAGAGGTCCTTCATGATGAACTCCCGCAGGCGGATGAGGCCGGCGCGGGGGCGGGGCTCGTCCCGGAACTTGGTCTGGATCTGGTAGAGCATGAGGGGCAGGTCACGGTAGGAGCGGACAAAGCGCCGGAACAGGTCGGTGATGACCTCTTCATGGGTGGGGCCCAGGACGAAGTCCCTCCCCCGCTTGTCCTGGAGGCGGAAGAGGACCTCCCGCATGGTCACGTCCCGCCCCACGGCCTGCCACATCTCCAGGGGGTGGAGGGCAGGGAGGTGGAGCTCCTGGCCCCCGGCGGCATCCATCTCCTCCCGCACGATGTCCTGGATCTTGCGCAGCACCTTCCAGGCCAGGGGGAGGTAAGAGTAGATGCCGGCGGCCAGCTGGGCATG
>FWWL01003470.1_pt1 | contig 28686 bp, 28 predicted proteins | sample 2228331 | NCBI WGS metagenome assembly FWWL01 (sample SAMEA103939775, study PRJEB20133) | metagenome
GCCAGAACTGGAAAGAAAAGATTTTGAATTCAATTTCGAAGTAAAAAAGATAAGTTACGAAGGTTCATCAGACATACCATCAGGTTCTTTGCTTGTTGATTCAAGTGGAAAGTTTTTGTTGTGTGCGGTAAAAGCTGAGGGAGAATATTTTGTGGCGGCATCTATTGAAGCTCCATTCAGCCAGCAGGAAATGATTTTTGTGGTCCTGCAGAAGTTGTATAAAGAGGCTGAAATCGAAGAAAAAGCTCAAATTCCTTTGATATTTTGTGGTCGAGGACCTGGGAGTTATACATCTACAAGGATTGGTGTGACTGCAGCAAGAGGAATTTCACAGGCAACGGGTGCTATGATATATCCTTTAGACTCATTAAGAATAATTGCCCGCTCGTTCTGGCTTTTGAATTCCTGTGCTTATCGCAGGTGCCTTGTAATTAGAGACGCAAAAATGAAACAACTTTACTTTCTCGGGTTCAGCAGTCTTGATGAATTCAGCGCTCCTGAGGAAAGCAGCATAGGAAATATTGAAGAAATAAGAGAGATTGCAGAATCAAAAGGCGTGGAACTAATAGTCACCGATACGCCTGAAGTCATCAAAAACTTCGAGTTAAAACGCGTTGAAGTTTTCGTCCAGATCCCAGAGGTTATTGGTCTTATAAGTGAAGCAATGTTTGCTTTCAGAAACCGTGCTCCAGTTGAGTGGCAGGATCTTCACCCTCAGTATCTGAGGCTTTCGTATGCAGAACAAAACAAGCCTCAATAAAGATATTACCATCAGAGAGATGACTCTTCAGGATATTTCGTCTGTTCTAAGTATCGAAAGACGATCTTTTAGTTTGCCCTGGAGTTACTGGATTTTTTTTCAGGAACTCACCTTTCCCGAGCGGTATTACATTGTCGCAGAGCTTGAAGGCGAAATTATTGGGTACGCTGGAATGAGCTGGGTACTCGATGAAGGCCATATAACAACTATTGCAGTTAAGAGCGAGCACAGAAGAAGGGGCATCGGGTCATTGTTGTTAAAAAAACTAATAGAAAGAGCAAGAAAAAAAAATTTAAGTTTTCTAACGCTTGAGGTAAGAGAGTCTAATATTGCTGCGCAGAACCTCTATAAGAAGCACGGGTTTTTTGTTGAAGGAGTCAGGAAGAGATATTATTCAAGACCTCAAGAAGATGCAATAATAATGACTCTTATTCTTTAAATTGCTTCTCCACTAAAATTTACTAAAAATCTTCAAGAAAAATTAATTCATTTTTGCATATTTTTTTGTTCTTAAATTAAAATAATTGCATAATATTGTTAATGAAGGGAGGTGAACGCTTGATGTTAGCTAACAAACTCAGTAGAAAGGGGGAGTCTAAGTTGTTTAAGAAGTTACTTGTTTATACTCTTATCTTCTCACTTATTCTCTCTTTGAGTGTCACAGGCTGTGCGAAGAAAGAGGAAGGCGGCAAAACAGAAGAACCTGAAGTAATCAAAGTTGGAGTTGTAACACCACTCACAGGTGACGTCGCTACTTTCGGTCAGTCTACCAAGAAAGCCGCAGAAATGGCTGTTGAAGAAATCAACGGAAAAGGTGGCGTTCTTGGAAAGAAGATTGAACTTGTAATCGAGGATGATAGAAACGATCCGAAAGAAACTGCAAATGTTGTCAGGAAGCTGATTGACCAGGACAAAGTCATTGCAATAATCGGTTCTCTTACCTCAAAGTGCTCGCTTGCTGGAATGCCAATAGCTAACTCCAAGAAGATTCCGATGATTTCCAACGCTTCAACAAACCCAAAGGTTACTCAGACCGGACCTTATGCATTCCGTGTATGCTTTATCGACGACTTCCAGGGCGAAGTAATGGCAAAGTTTGCATATGAAGACCTTGGAGCGAAGAAAGCTGCTGTACTCTATGATATAGGCAATGACTACACCAAAGGACTTGCAGAGTTCTTTATTGCAAAATTCAAAGAACTCGGCGGTGAGGTTGTAGCGGTTGAAACCTATCAGCAGGCTGATAACGATTTCAACGCTCAGCTTACATCAATAAAGGGCAAGAACCCTGACGTCATTTTCCTTCCTGATTACTATCAGAAGGTTTCTTTGATTGCAAAGCAGGCAAGAGGTCTTGGAATCACTGCTCAGTTCCTCGGAGGCGATGGTTGGGATTCTCCTGAGCTCGTAAAGCTCGGTGGAGATGCTGTTGAAGGCGGTTACTTCAGCAACCACTACTCCCAGGAAGATCCCGATCCTAAGACCCAGGAGTTTATTAAGAAGTTTGAAGAGAAGTATGGCGAAAAGCCAGATGCGCTTGCGGCTCTTGCTTATGATGCAGTTTACTTCCTTGTTGAAGAAATCGAGAAAGCCGGAAAGGCTGATCCTGTAGCCATTCGCGATGCTCTCGAGGAAGTAGGAAAAGCAGGATTTGCCGGTGTAACCGGTAAATTCACTCTGAACGAAAACAGAGATCCAGTGAAAGCAGCTGTCGTTCTTAAGGTTGAAGGCGGCAAGTTTAAGTTTTACAAGCGAGTTGAGCCGTAAATAAAGGATGTAGCAAAAAAAATGCCCTTGCCCTCAGGCAAGGGCATTTTTTTTGCATATCTTATTATTCAAAATTTATATGATTTGATAAAATTAAATCTCTGTAAATCTGAATTCTAAATTGTTTAACGGAGGCGTTGGTTGGAGCAGATAGTTCAGCAGATTGTCAATGGAATTGCCCTCGGTCTCATATATTCTCTAATTGCCCTCGGCTACAGCCTAGTATATGGAATTATCAGATTAATAAACTTTGCTCATGGCGACATTATCATGGTTGGCGCTTATGTTGCTCTTTACTCAAATTTAATTCTGGGGCTCGGCATGATCCCCTCTCTAATTATTGCTATGGTTACTTGTTCGATCTTGGGAGTCACAATTGAGAGGATAGCTTACAGACCTTTAAGAGAGGCTCCGAGAATTGCAGCTCTGATTACAGCCATAGGTGTATCATTTCTTCTTGAAAACGCATTTCAGCTGTTTTTCGGGCCTCAGCAGCGTGCATTTCCAAAGTTTATCGAAAGAAAATACTATAAGCTGGGTGCTTTAAACGTTACAAACGAGCAGATTATTATACTCATTGTTTCAGTCTTACTGATGATTATTCTTAACTATATTGTTATGAGAACTCGCACCGGACAGGCAATGAGGGCAGTGTCTTTCGATAAAGATGCTGCAAGACTCATGGGCATTAACGTTGACAATATCATTTCGGTAACATTCGTCCTTGGCACCTCACTTGCAGCAGCGGCTGGAATTTTACTTGGTATGTACTATCAGCAGATAGACCCATTAATGGGATTTACTCCCGGACTTAAGGCGTTTATTTCAGCGGTTCTAGGCGGTATAGGTTCAATTCCGGGCGCAATGATTGGCGGGATGACACTCGGAATAGTTGAGGTGCTTGTTGTCAGTCTTGGTTATTCAACATTTAAAGACGGCGTTGCATTTCTTATCCTCATACTCGTTCTGCTGGTAAGACCGCGTGGCATTTTCGGCGAAAAAGAGGTCGAGAAGGTATGATTGAGAGCTTCCTTTCAGGTTTTCTATCATCATACCAGATTCAGATACTGGCGTTTATAGGAATTTTTACAATACTTGCCATCAGCCTTGATATCGTAAACGGTTATACCGGCCAGTTCTCGATCGGTCATGCCGGTTTTATGGCTGTAGGCGGATACGTGGCAGCTTACCTCACATTCTATCATCAGGTACCGTTCATTCTAGCAACGATTGCGGGTGCTATTGCAGCGGGAATCTTCGGACTTATAATTGGCATTCCGACTTTGAGGCTTCGCGGAGATTACCTTGCAATCGCAACACTAGGTTTTGCTGAAATAATACGCGTAATTCTCTTAAATCTTGATATAGTCGGCGGCGCGAGAGGATTTGCCGGAATAGCAAACTACAGTAATTTCGATACGGTTCTTATTTTTACGATAATCAGCTTTCTGCTCATATATAACTTTACCAGATCTGCTTACGGTCGTGCTCTGCTTGCAATCAGAGAAGATGAAGTTGCTGCCGAATGCATGGGAGTTCCGACAACTTACTTTAAGGTTCTTGCTTTTGTGCTCGCATCTTTCTTTGCTGGCATTGCAGGTTCCCTTTACGGTCATTACCTTATGTTTCTTCATCCTAATGATTTCGGCTTCATGAGATCGATTGAGATTCTTGTTATGATAGTTCTCGGTGGTATGGGCAATCTGTGGGGCGCATTCCTTGGTGCAATTGTTCTAAGTATTCTTCCAGAGACTCTGAGAAACTATAACGGTGTCGTTTGGACAATGGGAGCAATATTTATTGTGGGAGTTGCCATCAGTTATCAGAAGAGCAAACAATCAATTGTTCGCTGGTTGATCGGCATTCTGGTTTCTGCAATTATCCTATCCGCATTGCTTATCTACGGTAAGAATTTGATTACTACCTATGCAGGCCAAATGAGGATGATAATCTATTCAATCCTTCTGATACTTATGATGCTGTTCCAGTCTTCGGGATTGTGGGGACTTGTGAGCTCGCTTTTTGCTCCTATAATTGCCAGAATGCGAGGTGCTAAAGTTGACAGTCGATAAAAACTCTTTACTGAAACTTGAAGCACTGAGCATCAATTTCGGGGGATTGAGAGCAGTTAATCATGTTGATCTTGAAGTTCCTGAACTTGGCCTTTATGGACTTATAGGCCCAAATGGAGCTGGAAAGACAACAATTTTCAATATGATAACCGGAATTTACTCACCAACAGAAGGAAAAATAATTTTCAAGGGTGAGAATATTGCCGGGTTGAAGCCTCACGTAATTGCAAAGAAAGGAATTGCTAGAACTTTTCAGAATATCAGGCTTTTTAAGGAACTCACCGTTCTTGAGAACATTCTTGTTTCGATTCAGATGTACAGAAGTTACAACATTTTTTCTGCAATGTTGAGGTTGCCTGTTTACTTTAAAGATGAGAAAAGGATGAAAGAGCAGGCAATGGATATCCTTTCGCTGCTTGGAATTGCGGATAAGGCAAACTATAAAGCGTCAGCGCTTCCTTACGGAGAACAGAGATTAACTGAGATTGCCAGGGCTTTAGCATTAAAACCATCGCTTATACTCCTCGATGAGCCTGCAGCAGGAATGAACCCGGCAGAGTCTGAAAACCTAATGGAGCTTATAAAGCGAATTCGCGATGAATTTAAAGTAACTGTACTATTAATAGAGCATGATATGAAAGTTGTTATGGGTGTTTGTGAATACATATATGTTCTGGATTATGGTTCGCTGATTTCTCAGGGAACACCAGAAGTAGTATCCAAAGATCCAAAAGTTATTGAAGCTTATCTGGGGGAACAGGTTCATGCTTAAGATAGAAGGTTTGAAAGCCTGGTATGGTTCAATAAATGCCCTTAAAGGAATCGATCTGACAGTAGAAAAAGGCGAAATTGTTACGCTAATAGGTGCAAATGGAGCTGGTAAGAGTACAACACTCAAGTGTATATCCGGGCTGATCAAACAGATAGAGGGCACAATAGAATTTGAGGGCGAGAATCTGAGAAAGTATCCCGCTCACAAAATTGTTTCGATGGGTATCTGCCAAGTTCCTGAAGGAAGAAGAATTTTTGGAAATCTCACTGTGAAGGAAAATCTTCTGATGGGAGCCTACACTACCAGGGATAGAAAAAAGATTGAAGAAAAGATGGAAAAAGTATTCGTAACATTTCCGAGGCTCAAAGAGAGAATAAATCAGCTTGGGGGGACCTTATCAGGTGGCGAACAGCAGATGCTTGCTATTGGAAGAGCGCTTATGTCAGAGCCCAAACTTCTCTTACTTGATGAGCCCTCTCTTGGACTCGCGCCATTTCTGGTACAGGAGATATTCAGAATAATAAAAGAGATCAACGATGCAGGCACAACGATTCTTCTTGTAGAGCAAAATGCGCACATGGCTCTTCAAATAGCAGATCGGGGTTATGTTCTTGAAACGGGAAGAATAGTGCTGTCAGGTTCAGCTCAGGAGCTTTTTACGAACGAAGAAGTAAAGAAAGCTTACCTGGGAATTTAGGGGGTTTTAGCCATGTATGTTAAAGACTTTATGACGGAAAATCCGGTCGTGATATCTCCCGAAGCGAGTGTAAGCGATGCATTTGCATTGATGAAAGAGAATAATGTCAGGCGGCTTCCTGTTGTGGAAGGAGAAAGCCTTGCTGGCATTGTTGCATACAGTGACCTGCTGAAGGCATCTCCATCTGAAGCGACATCTCTTTCTATCTGGGAGATAAATTACGTTTTATCGCGACTGAGGATAAGAGATATCATGAAGACAGATGTTCTTACAGTTACGCCGGAAGATCCGATTGAGAAGGCAGCTGTAATTATGAGAAAGAATAAGGTTGGGGCTTTGCCTGTCGTTTCAGCCGGTAGACTGGTAGGAATAATCACAGAATCTGATATATTCGATGCCTTCATCGATGTTATGGGTATGGGCAAGAAAGGAACCCGAATTACTATTCTGACTCAGGACAGACCGGGCACATTCGCTAAAATTACAAAAATCATTGCTGATCTCGGGCTAAACATCATAAGCATTGCTTCCTTCCATCATGATAAAGAACATCCAGAAGAAGTAATAAATGTTCTCAGAGTTGATACGGAATCCCCTGCTGAGATGATCGAAAAACTGAAAGAAGCCGGAGTAGAAATTCTTCACTACGAAGTATTTTAAAGGGATTTCTCTTGAGCTACATCTTAGCCATAGAAACAAGCTGCGATGAGACCTCTGCGGCTGTAGTTGATGATCAGAAGTTTGTTCTCTCAAACGTTGTTGCCAGTCAGGTTGAGTTTCACAGGAAATTCGGCGGTGTCGTTCCTGAAATCGCTTCAAGAAAGCATCTTGAGAATATTAACTTTGTTGTTGGAGAAGCATTAGAAAAAGCAGGGCTGACATTTAAGGATATCGATTACTACGCAGCCACGAACGGCCCGGGGCTCATAGGGGCACTCCTCATAGGCATGACGACAGCAAAATCCTATGCTTTCGTTTATGATAGACCCCTTGTTTTCGTAGATCACGTTGAATCTCATATCTGGGCAAATTTTCTGAATGGCAATGAACCTGAGCTTCCAGCTGTGGCGTATGTTATTTCGGGTGGACACACTTCTCTGTATCTTATGAATGAAAATAAAGAGATCGAAGTTATAGGTTCTACTCTCGATGATGCGGTTGGAGAAGCTTTTGATAAGGTAGCAAAGATTCTCGGTCTACCTTATCCCGGTGGCCCGGAAATTGAAAAGCTTGCAGAGAAAAGCAAAAATCCTGTCAGTTTTCCGCGCCCGGCAATTGACTCACCCGATCTGAATTTCTCATTTTCTGGCTTAAAAACTGCGGTACTTTATTTTTATCGAAAGAATCCTGATAAAGAGATTGCAGATATTGCCAGGGGATTTCAGGATGCAGTTATTGATGTGCTTATTTCAAAAGCCAGAAGAGCACTGAAAGAAATGAGACTAAAATCACTGATTATTGCGGGCGGTGTTATCGCCAATAAAGCCCTCAGACATGCTTTTATGAGATTTGCAGAAGAAGAGGGAGTGAACCTGAGTTTTCCCCAGTTTGAGTACTGCACAGATAATGCAGCAATGATAGGAGCAAGGGCTGTAGACGCTATTTTGCAAGGTAAGGTGGGAAATTATTCCACAGCGGCATATGCGATAAGTCGTAACAGATAGTACTTTTATACCTGTGGAAAATGTGGAAAACTTTTTAAAGTTTTTTTAAAGCATGTTAAAAGCAGGGATTTATTGATTCAAAATATTGTAATCTTTCATTATGCAAAGAGCGCGGATTCAATATAAAAACGCTATATTATATGCAGGGCTATTTTTTTCCGGTGTTTTAGCTGCTGTCTCTTTCGATAAACCTCAGTACCTCTTTGTTTTCGGGATAGCCCTTTTATTTCTCTCCTACCTCGTTCAGTCATTAAGAGGTTCTTATTTTAAGGGGGGTTATTTATTCGGATATGGCTTCTTTCTTGCCGCTACGTGGTGGCTTTCGGTTCTTGAGGGGTACTGGTACCTTCCTTTTCTGCTGTCAGCGTATGAGGCGATTTTTTTTGCAGTTCCGATTTATCTGAGCAGAAGATTTTTTGCCAGCAACTCTGAAATACGCTTCTATATTCTATTTATTCTGATTTCGCTATTCGAGTTTTTGAGAGGTTACGGCAGATTCGGCTTTCCCTGGATGAGCGGAGGGTTCTACTTTTCAGAAACGATTTTTAAAAAGGCACTGTCTGTTTATGGAATCTATGCAGCCGGTTGGATCTTTTATCTTCTGATTGCTGCTTTAGCCTCAGTGCTCTTTTCAAGAAAAAAAATCACCAGCCTCTTTATTGCGTTTATCTTACTTGCTTTGCTTGCTTTACCAAATGCTGTCAATGAACCGAAATTTGCAGAAAAGATTACATTTCAGCTCCTCCAGGACAACATCTTGCCTTCTGAAAAACACCATAAGGACATTTCGCAACGAGAGAAGCTTATATCAGAGCATTACAGAAAGCTTCTTGAGATGGCATCAACCGATTATGATCTTATAGTGTTTCCAGAATCGGTACACCCCGGGGTCTATCCATGGGGAGTTTTGAGTGATTCGAAGCTTTTGGATCTCTCTGCAGGCGGTTCGGTTGTTATACTCGGTTGCGAAAGTTTTGAAAACAAAAAATACTACAACTCGCTTGTTATTTTTGAAAATAAAAAAACTGTTTACAAATACGACAAGAGATTCCTCGTTCCTTTTGGCGAGTACCTTCCTTACCGGGATAGACTAAGATGGGTTCCTGTAGTCAGAGACACTACTGATTTTTCTTTCGGGAAAACTCAGCCTGTGGTGGTAACGAGCAAAGCGAAGTTAGGTTTGGGTATATGCTGGGAGTCTGCGATGCCGGGCTACGGAACTGAAGCAGCGCTGAAAGGCGCGAACCTTCTCGTTTTTTCAACGAATGATAACTGGTTCTTGCATACCAATCAAAGCAGAGCCCACTGGAGACATACAAAATCACAGTCAGATGCATCGGGTATTCCGGTTCTTCAATGTGCGAATGCAGGAATCACGGGAGTTTATTTCAACGGCAAGGAAAGAACTCTTCATGTGTGGCAGGTAGACTCGCTGATTGGTTCGGTGCACTTATCCAGGCCAGATTTAAGGTACCTGAAAGCACAGAAAATTATAGAAAAATCATTTCTCTTTATCTCCCTTGCAGTAGTAATTCTCGCATCTCTGAATTCCAGAAAATTCTGAGAAAATCCTATTGACTTATCGAAGGCGTAAATATAATTTATTATTTAGCAATCAATATATGAGATTGCTAAATTCTGAAAGGAGGGATGGATTGATGAAATTACGTCCTCTTGAGGATCGTGTTGTTGTAAAACCTGTTGAAACAGAGGAGAGGACTAAGAGCGGTATTGTTCTTCCTGATACCGCAAAAGAAAAACCACAGCAGGGTGAAGTCATAGCAGTAGGTCCCGGTCGTTTCGAAGAAGGTCAGCGCGTTCCTATGGAAGTAAAAGAAGGTGACATCGTAATTTACAGCAAGTATGGTGGCACTGAAGTCAAAGTGGAAGGAGAAGAATTTATCATTCTTTCAAGCCGCGACATCCTTGCAGTAATAGAAAAATAATTGAAAGGAGGTAGGTAAGATTGGCAAAGTTAATCATATATGATGAGAAAGCAAGAAGAGCCCTTGAAGCAGGCGTGAACAAGCTTGCCGATACCGTAAAAGTTACCCTCGGACCAAAGGGTAGAAATGTAGTTCTTGAGAAAAAATTTGGTTCACCAACGGTTACACATGACGGTGTAAGCGTTGCTAAAGAAATTGAGCTTGAAGATCCTTTTGAGAACATGGGAGCTCAGCTCCTCAAAGAGGTTGCTACAAAAACAAATGATGTTGCCGGCGACGGTACTACCACAGCAACAGTTCTTGCTCAGGCAATCGTTCGTGAAGGACTTAAGAACGTTGCAGCCGGTGCCAACCCTATGCTGATAAAGAGAGGAATTGAGAAGGCTGTTGAGGCTGCGGTTAAGGAAATCAAGAAAATTGCAAAACCCGTTGAGGATAGAACGGCCATAGCTCACGTTGGCGCAATTTCAGCGGCTGACGAGCAGATTGGTGAGCTCATCGCAGAAGCGATGGAAAAAGTTGGAAAGGACGGAGTTATCACTGTAGAAGAATCTCAGACCATCGGCACCTCCGTTGAGGTTGTAGAGGGTATGCAGTTTGATAAGGGCTATATCTCTCCTTACATGGTAACTGATCCTGAAAGAATGGAAGCAATTCTTGAAGACCCATTTATCCTGATTGCAAATCAGAAAATTTCAGCAGTTCATGATATTATTCCTGTTCTTGAGAAAGTTGTGCAGGCTGGAAAACCACTTGTTATTATAGCTGAAGATGTTGAAGGCGAGGCTCTTGCGACACTTATAGTCAACAAGCTTCGTGGAACACTTCAGGCGGTAGCGGTTAAGGCACCAGGCTTCGGCGAGCGTAGAAAAGCGATGCTTCAGGATATAGCAATTGTCACAGGTGGTCAGGTGATAACCGAAGAGCTTGGCCTCAAGCTTGAAAATGTAACTCTTGATATGCTTGGTAGAGCTGAAAAAGTGAAGATTACCAAAGAAAACACCACAATTGTCGGTGGTAAGGGTGATCCTGAAGCAATTAAAGGAAGAATCAACCAGATAAGAGCAGAAATCGAGCAGACTGATAGCGAGTACGACAGAGAAAAACTTCAGGAAAGACTTGCAAAACTTGCTGGTGGTGTAGCAGTAATCAAGGTAGGCGCTGCTACTGAAACTGAGCTCAAAGAGAAGAAACACAGAATTGAGGATGCTCTTTCAGCAACAAAGGCTGCAGTCGAGGAAGGTATTGTTCCCGGTGGAGGCACTGCGCTTGTGTCTATTATTCCTGCAGTAACAAAGGTTAAAGAGAAACTCACAGGCGATGAAAGAATTGGTGCTGAAATCGTTGAAAAAGCTCTTGAAGAGCCACTCAAGCAGCTGGCTGCAAATGCCGGTTATGAAGGCTCCGTGGTTGTTGAGAAAGTAAAGTCTCTCAAATCCGGGCATGGACTTAACGTTATCAGTGGTGAATACGGCGACATGATCAAGATGGGAATTGTTGACCCTGCTAAAGTTACAAGAAGTGCTCTTCAGAATGCTGCAAGCATCGGTGCTCTCATACTCACCACAGAGGCACTTGTCGCTGAAAAGCCTGAGAAAGAAGAGAAAGCCGCACCTGGTATGCCTGATTACATGTAATTTAGACGAAAAATTCGATCTTAGAGCCCCCGGTTTTTTTCAAAAACCGGGGGTTTTTTAATTATGGGTGCCTGGCTTTATGTTATATTTATTCTGTTAGCGTGCATAAAAATTTTATGTAACGGAGGTAAAAAAATATGGCTGAAAAGATCACATTATCGGTAATCAAAGCAGATATCGGAGGGTATGTAGGCCATGCATCCATGCACCCCGAGCTCATCTCTGTAGCTGAGGAGAGCCTTTCGCAGGCTAAGAAGAATGGAACGCTTATTGACTACTTTGTCGGTCATTGTGGCGACGATCTGGCTCTTATAATGACACACAAAAAAGGAACTGATAATGAGGAGATACACGGTTTAGCCTGGAACACTTTTGAGAAAGCCACTGAAGTTTCTAAGAAACTTAAACTTTATGGAGCAGGGCAGGATCTTTTGTCTGATGCTTTCTCAGGGAATCTGAAAGGAATGGGTCCTGGTTATGCAGAGATGGAGTTTGAAGAAAGAAAGTCAGAACCTGTTCTGATTTATCTTGCAGACAAAACCGAACCGGGCGCCTGGAACATGCCTATCTATAAAATGTTTGCAGATCCGTTTAATACAGCAGGCCTTGTAATTGATCCGTCGATGCATGATGGTTTCCTTTTTGAGGTTCATGATCTTATTGAGCACAAAAAAGTTATATTCAAAGCGCCAGAAGAAATCTACGACATGCTTGTATTTATCGGTGCACCGGGACGCTTTGCCATTAAGTATGTGTTCAGAAAGTCTGATGGAGAGATTGCCGCTGCCACATCGACTCAGAGACTGAACCTTCTTGCGGGCAGATATGTTGGAAAAGACGATCCTGTAATGATTGTCAGATGTCAGAGCGGTTTTCCGGCAGTAGGCGAGGCTCTCGAGCCATTCAGCTTTCCGCATACTGTTGCCGGTTTTATGAGGGGATCACACCACGGTCCTCTTATGCCGGTTAGATTCTGCGAGGCAAATCCTTCAAGATTTGACGGTCCGCCACGGGTTGTATGTCTCGGTTTTCAGCTTGCAGAAGGAAAACTGGTTGGACCGAGAGATATGTTTGATGATCCTGCATTTGATAATGCGAGGAAGCTTGCAAATGATATAACTGATTACTTGCGCAGGCATGGTCCGTTTGAGCCACACAGACTTCCATTAGATGAGATGGAATATACAACGCTTCCGCAGGTGATGGAAAAACTGAAAGACCGTTTTGTCGCTGAATAAAAATGTTTCTGAAGAAGCGCAGGCTGTTGAAGATTGATAAGAGAATAAAATCATTCGGAAGCGCTTTCAGATATACAAATCTTCAGAATGTTCTTTGGCCTGCATTTTCTCTGTTTATTTTACTGAGCCTTTATGTGATTTTTAATGCAGATCTGACAAGTTCGATCAGCCCGGCTGCAAAAACTGCTGCCGCTGCCGGGCTGATCTTTTTACTCATCTCAATTGTAATCACCTATTACGAATATCATGGTTTTGGCAACAACGAGGGCATAGTTCGTCGGGGACCCGTTAAGATGAAAATAGCTCTGACATTTGATGATGGGCCTAGCCCTGATTACACTCCAAGAGTACTGGATGTGCTCAAGAAATATGAAGTAAAGGCAACATTTTTTCTTGTGGGCAGGCATGTTGAAAAGTATCCTGAAGTGGCAAAAAGAATCTTGCAAGAGGGCCATGAAATCGGAAATCATACTTACAGTCACAGAGACCTTGTTCCCTCGTCTAAACGGAAGCTGATATACGAGGTTGAGAGGTGCAGGAAAACATTCAAAGATGTTTTAGGTATAGAAACTTATCTATTCAGACCACCAAGGGGAATTTATTCAGAGACTGTAAGACAGTTCATTGTAGATCGCGGATTCAAAATGATTCTCTGGTCCATTTCCGGAATTGACTGGGCAGGGACACCGGCTGGTGTAATTGCAAAGAGGATAATAAGATATGCACATCCAGGTGCAATCATACTTCTTCATGACAGCGGGGCTCTGCTGAAATCAGAAGGTCATTCAAGGATGAATACTGTAAAAGCTCTTGAGCTGATAATCCCGGCATTAAAAGAGAAAGGTTTTGAGTTTGTAACGGTTAGTGAATTACTGAGAGCTGAAAAAGAGTTTGATTTTGCTGAGCTCAAAGAAGTTACTGATCTGTTTCAATCTTCTGTAAGATAGACAGCCTTGAACTCAACTTTCTTTGCAGGAGGTTCTTCCTGAGGATATCCGAGCGCAATTAAAGTGACGAGCTCTTCGTTTTCTGCATTCAGGTATTCAAGTATGTCTTTATCTATGAAATTTACAGATGTTACACACACTGTGCCCAATCCAAGAACTGAAGCTTGGAGCATTAGATTCTCGATGGCCGCTCCGCACGCAAGAATCTGGGTTTTTCTTATATAATCATTTTCTATTTTCGGAGTTGTTACAATTATTATGACTGGTGCATTCCCCAGGTTTTCTGCAAAGTTTTCAATTGCCTTCATTTTTTCTTTATTTGAAAGCTCTTCATAATAATCCAGAAGATCGGCTACGTAGATTGGGTACCTTCGAATGAGCTTTAGAATTTCATTTCTTCTTTTTCCAGAAATCACATAAAACTTCCAGGGTTGCGAATTCAAAGGAGAGGGTGCTTGAAAAGCAGCTTCAAGACAAAGCTCTATCTTTTCCTTTTCGATATTTTTTTCAGCAAAATTCCTTATAGAGCGACGTTTCTTAATAATTTCAAGAAAATCCATTTAATAAATTATAATAGGATTTGTTAAATATGAATACAAAAAGATTAACAAGAAACAGGTTTCGCAAGAAATGCATTTTTCATCTCTCGTTAGACGAAGCTATCTTTTGTGATAGCAAATGTATTGCTTTTCGAGGGAGAGATGGTTGTTTGTATCTGAATTCTTTGAGGCTTGTTGTAAGCGACCGCAATCTCAGCGGGAGTCTTGTTGATCGCCAGAGCTCACTTGAGGACTTGATTATTGAAAACTTCAATCATCTTAAATCATACTGCAATAAACTTGTTAGAAGATATGAGCTTGGCGAAGAAGTGTGCCAGGAGGTTCTTAAGAAGGCACTGGAAAATAAGGAGAAGATTAAACCTGATCAGCCAGTTCTTCCCTGGTTGTTGAGGATAGCGAAAAATATAATTATTGATAGATACAGAAAGGAAAAAGTCGAAAAACTGGATCTCATAGAAAATATTGAACTTGAGGGGAAGCCTGAAAACTGGAATTCCGAGTTTTTCGATTATGAAATTGTGAGTTTGCTCTCAATAAGTTCTCTCACAGAACGGCAAAGGAAGGCTGTGGAACTTGTATATATTGATAACTGCTCAATCGAAGAAGGAGCTGAAATAATGGGTCTAAGCTACAAAGGTTTCTACAGTCTACTCAGACGTGCGCTTGAAACGATGAAGAAAGAAATGAAAGATTTGATTTAGATATCTGTTTTTTAAGAGGAGGCTGGGAGTCAACATTGACGCAACAAGAATAAAAAAGAGCTTTAAGTTCGAAAAATATGCTCTTCTTTCAGCACTGGCGACGATTATTGTCGTGCTTGTTCTTTATTTTTCTTTCGGTCAAATTATAAACCTTTTTCAGGAAAGCATCTGGGATAGCTATTTTCGGCTCAGAGGTGTTATCGAGGAGCAGCTTGAGAAAAGTGATTCACTTCAGACGGATATTGTAATACTCGCATATGATTTGAGAACTTACAAAATGCTCGGAGATATTGAAACCAATAGAAACCTATGGAAAAACACGATTCTCGATATTTCAGATAGAGCCAGATTAGTTGCACTGGATTGTGGTCTGACTGAAGAAGGAGCTCGCAACTTACCTGATTTTAAGGTCACCGCTGAAGAATTGAAGAAGCATAAAAATATTATTTTTCCGGTATTTCCAGAAGGGCTCAGAGCTGAAGAAAATGTAATCACTGGCAAGACCTGGAAATCATTTTGTATAGATTTCAGGAATTTCCCGGATTTTAAGTATGGCCATACGGTCTTCTTTACAGATGCAGATGGTATCGTAAGAAAGCTGCCAGCAAGAGTAATTGCTGACAAAAAAGCCTTTGAAGCGTTATCTATAGAAGTTGTAAAGATGACAAAGCCGGGATATCTAATAACTGTTGAATCAGGTGAAAAACTTTTTATATACACTGGGGGCAGAACTAATTTTTCAGGTTATGCAGGCACTTTCAGGATCAATTTCAGAAGCCCGTCGCATTTTAAAACGGTATCTTTTGTTGATGCTGCCTTTAACAGGGTAGATCCAGGCATATTTGATGATGCGATAGTTATCGTCGGAATGAATCTTTCTGGCTATGGAAACAGCTACCTCACTCCTCTTAATAAAGAAAAGCTCATATCGAGCGTTTATCTGCAGGCAAACGCGATCAATTCACTATCTAAAGGCGAAATCTTTTCAACGAGATTCATTGATTTTCTACCGCAAATTGCTGTAATCATAATTCTTTTCTCAAGTTTTATTTTCAGCAGGACAAAAGTTTCCGTATCAGCAGTTATAGCGTTCTTGATGATAATTTTCTGGTATTTCTTAAGCATCTATCTTTTTCTCAATTTTATTTTGATTGACACTGTAATAGTGCCCATTTCGATAGTGCTCTCTTTTGCCTTTGTTCATGCTATCTTTCATGCTGAAGAAATAAGAGAAAGAGAGATGGTGGCAAATATATTTGGTAAGTATTTAAAACCCGAACTCGTTGAACAAATTATCGCAAACCCTGAAGAAGCGCTTGAGGCTCTCAAAGGAACCACGCGAATTTCCACAGTGCTTTTTGCAGATATCAGAGGTTTTACCTCTTTCTGCGAGAAGAGGACGCCTGTTGAGGTGGTTAATGTCTTGAACAATATTTTTGAGAGAGCTACTGAGGAAATATTTGCTGAAGATGGTTTGATTGATAAGTTTATTGGTGATGGAATCATGGTTCTATTTAATGTCCCATACGATCAGGAGGATCACGCAGATAGAGCAGTTAGAGCTGCAGTTAGAATGATGAGATCGATCGAACAGATGGATTTAGGCCTTACCTTTGGTATAGGTATTAATACGGGTGAAGTGGTTGCAGGAAATATTGGTTCTTCTAAGAGGATGGACTATACTGCAATTGGTGATACTGTAAATACCGCTTCGAGAATCTGCTCCGTTGCGGGTCCAGGAGAAATTTTGATCTCAGAGTCAACATATAAATCTTTGAAGTCAAGTGAATTTATCATCAAGCCATATCAGGAATTTTCTCTTAAAGGTAAGAGCGATAAAGTAAAAACTTTCAAAGTTCTGTATTAGTTGATTATAATGATATAAATCATCTCAAGACAGGGGGTTACCATGGCAGAAGTTATAAGACATTACAAACATGGGGATGTGATCGTTAAGGAAGGCGAGCCAGGTTCTGAAATGTATCTTATACTGACGGGCCAGGTGCAGATTGTAAAGGAAAAAGAGGGTGTTGAAACGGTGCTTGCTTATCTGAAACCAGGCGAGATTTTTGGTGAAATGGCATTATTTGAGGAAGGTTCAAGAAGAAGTGCGACAGCCAGGGCATATGGCGATACTTCTGTGCTGGCTATGGATAAAACCGAATTTTTAAGACAGATTCAACAGGATCCGGAACTCGCTTTTCAAATCTTAAAAAGCCTATGCGCAAGGTTAAGAGCCGTCGATGAAGTTCTTCAGGAGTACTCCGTCAAAGACCACAAGAGGCAGGAGAACGTTCGCAATTTTATGAGATCTAAGGGTTTAATCTAGAGAACTACAGTAGAGCGCTAACTGCAGCATAAAGGTAAAGAATTCCAAAAATCAGAAAAATAATCCCACCTGCGATTTTGAGATTTTCCTCTTTTACTCTGTTTTTCAGAAAATGCCCGAAACTTATTCCGATGATATTTGAAAGCATCATACCCAGAACAGCGCCTGTATAGGTCATAATGGGTGCGGTTGTAGTTGCGGCTTTTGTCAGTGTGGCGATTTGTGTTTTATCTCCGAGCTCGGCAGTAAACATCATCACGAAACTGATAAGTATCGGAGATGAAAACTTTCCGTTGAACCTGTCGGTTTCATCTTCATCGTCTTTATTTGAGAGCTGCCTGTAGGCGAATAAAAGAAAAATAAAGGCGGCGACAGAGTTCAATATGATTTTGTTCTTTACGAGAAGGGCAGCAGCAGAGCCAAGTAAAACAGCCATCAACTGTAGAAGAACGATAGCTAAAGAAATGCCTACAAAAACGGTAGAAAAGCCGAACCTGGATGCAAGCAAGAGTGCCAGAAGCTGAGTTTTGTCACCAAGCTCGGCAAAGAAATTTATAAGAAATGCAGATAACAACTCTTTCATACTCTATTCGAATCCTTCAAGCTTCCTGTGATTTCCTCAAACATTTTTTCCCTTGATTGAACCTTTATCTTATGCTTGCTGTTTTCCAGAGCAGCTGCGATTTCTGGTTCTTGAATATGAAGTATTAATTTTGCAGTGCTGAATGATTCTTCATCGCCTACAAAGTAAAAAATATCTACGAGGTCAATTATTTCAAGATCGAGGGCGGAATCGCCAGCTGCAATAATCATCCTATCTTCTGTGCTATCTTTAAGGTAATCATTCAGGTACTGCAAAAGGCCGTTTCGCTTCGATATTTTTTTGTTGATTATGTGATAGATTCTCTGGGCATTTTTCTTGCAGGTCCCACTGAACCTTTTTGTTGTTCCATTCTCCACAGTTCGAAGAAATGAGAGACTATTTTCGATAAGCTTTTCATCTATCTCCTGAACGAGGAAATTATCATTATGCATCAAGCACCCTCTCAGCATTAGGGATATTCTTGAGTTTAAATACCAGGGTTCATGCAACTCAAGAACCTCAGAAAAATCAGTAAGTATGAAATTGAGTTTTCCCTGATTGTAGAGATCGAAAGGATTCTCTTCTGGAGTGAGAGAAGCAGTTTCGACGATTTCTCTGCCCGAATTCAGCCCGATACAGAAACCAAGTTCTCCAATAAAATCGCAATCCCCTATCAACCGTGTGATCTCGGTGAGCTGCAGTCTGTTGCGGCTTGATAAGAAGACCAGCTTACTGTTACTTAGTTTTGCTGTTTCTATGAATTCAGCAGCAGTTGTATCAATATTTCCCTTTGAGTCCGAGAATAAAGAGCCACCTTTCCCAAGGAAAGTACTGTCCAGGTCAAAAATAAATAATAATTCGCTGTTCGGCGTTGAGCCCATAATCCGAAAATTTTACCATATTCGCATTTTTAATTTCCGCCGTTAATTGCTAAAATTTTTTAACTATGCGTATAGTGGTTCAAAAATTTGGCGGCACATCAGTAGATGGGCCCGAAAGAATAAAGAATGTCGCTAACCGAATATTAGAACGTAAGCAGGAAGGTTACAGCGTTTGCGTGGTTGTCTCAGCGCCTGGAGATATGACCGATCAGCTTGTGGAAATGGCTGAGCAGATTTCCAAAAACCCACCGCCCCGTGAGATGGATATGCTCCTTTCAACAGGTGAAAGAATTTCGATTGCGCTTCTCTGTATGGCATTACACGAGCTTGGAGAAGAAGCTGTAAGCTTTACAGGTTCGCAGGCAGGAATAATTACTGACACAAGCCATACGAAAGCGAGGATTCTTGAGATAAAAGCAGATAGAGTTATGGAAGCGCTGAAGAAAGGAAAAATCGCAGTTGTTGCGGGCTTTCAGGGGGTTAGCGTCGATAAAGACGTGACCACTCTTGGCCGCGGAGGTTCTGATACAACAGCAGTTGCTCTAGCTGTAAGGCTGGGGGCAGAATACTGCGAGATTTTCACTGATGTTGAGGGAGTTTACACAACCGATCCGCGCCTGGTTCCTCACGCGAAGAAGCTTGATCTGGTGAGTTACGAAGAAATGCTCGAGATGGCTGCAACAGGCGCAAAGGTCTTAAATGCCAGAAGTGTTGAGTTTGCAAGAATTTATAAGATGCCGGTTCATGTTCGCTCCAGTTTTACACGAGCGGAAGGTACATGGGTACGGGAGGTGCCTGAAAATATGGAAAGACCTGTGATTACCGCAGTAACTTATGATAAGGGAGAGTCAAAAATAACGATAAGGGATGTGCCTGACAGACCCGGGATTGCGGCACAGATTTTCAGCTGGCTTGCTGAGAACAACATCAATATTGATATGATTATTCAAAATATCTCTGCTAAGGGCCTTACAGATATTTCCTTTACTGTTTCCAAAGAGGATACCGATGAGGCTGAAAGAGTCACTAAAGCCATTGCAGCTGAGCTAGGAGCAGGATCAGTTGAAGTAGATCGGGATATCGCGAAAGTAAGCCTTATTGGTGCAGGAATGAGGACGCATCCAGGTGTGGCTGCAAAGATGTTTGCTTCCCTTGCAGAGCGAGGAATCAACATCGAGATGATAAGCACTTCTCCAATTAAGATCTCTGTCGTCATACGCGAGGATAAAACCGAAGAAGCTGTAAAAGCAGTCCACGACGCCTTTCTGCTCGATGATAATCAGGTTTATGAAGAAAGGGAGATCTAAGAGATGGGCTACAGAGTTGGCGTTGTTGGCGCTACAGGCGCAGTTGGCCGCGAGATGATAAAAATCCTTGAAGAAAGAGATTTTCCGGTTGATGAATTGAGGTTGTTTGCCTCAGCAAGATCTGCCGGTGTTAAGCTTAATTTTAAAGGAACGGATATAGCTGTAGAAGAGTTGACTGAAGTATCGCTTCCTGGATGCGACATATATCTTTTTTCAGCAGGAGCCACTGTCAGCAGGCAATTTGCACCGATAGCCGCAAAAACAGGTGTAGTTATCGATAATTCCTCTGCTTGGAGAATGGAGCCTGACGTTCCTCTCGTTGTCCCCGAAGTTAATCCTGAAGATGCATTTGAGCATAATGGAATTATTGCCAATCCGAACTGTTCGACAATTCAGATGGTCGTTGCGCTCAACCCTATACATCGAAAATATCATATCAAGAGAGTTATCGTTGCCACTTATCAGTCTGTTTCCGGAACAGGCCAGAAAGCCATCTCTGAACTTGAGGAGCAGGCAAAAAAGTGGGCAGTAGGCGAAAAATACGAGCAAGTTGTTTATCCTTATCCCATTCTATTTAACCTTATTCCAAGGATAGATAATGTTCTTGATAACTTATACACTCGCGAAGAAATAAAAATGCTTTCTGAAACAAGAAAGATAATGCATGCTCCTGATATTCTTGTTGAGGCAACATGTGTAAGAGTACCTGTTTTTAGATGCCACTCTGAAGCAGTCACTATTGAGCTTTCAACTGCTGCCAGTGTTGAAGAAATTCGTGAATTGCTCAGCCAGTCTCCTGGCGTTGTTGTTATGGACGAGCCCGGATCTGATGTTTACCCAACTCCCGCAGAACTTGCGAACAGCGACGAAGTTTACGTAGGAAGAATTCGTGAATCAATTGCTTTTGAATACGGCATCTCAATGTGGATTGTCGCAGATAATTTAAGAAAAGGCGCCGCCCTAAATGCAGTTCAGATTGCTGAACTCATCATTTCGAGATAAGAAATCATAGATGTCAAATCTTGAAGAATTCTTTAGTGAGGTCTTAGAGGTCTATAAAGATCGCATTCTTGATGTTGTTGACTTAGAGCCGGATCCATTCGAAACAATTGATTATAAATTTCCAGAAGATGTTAAGAAAAGACTCGAAAAAGCAGGCATAACTCAGCTTTTTTCTCACCAGTCAGAAGCGATAAATCGTATAGCAAACAAAGAGAATGTTTGCGTTGTTTCACCGACTGCCAGCGGCAAATCCCTGATTTATTACCTGCCAGCATTGTTTGAAACACTTGCTGAGCAGAAATCCACATTTCTTATGATTTTTCCCACAAAAGCGCTTGCTCAGGATCAATTAAGAACAGCGCTTGAATTGATTCCTGAGGGATCACCCGCTGTTTATGATGGCGATACTCCGCTGAGCTTAAGAAAATACATCCGGGGTCATGCAAAAATGGTATTTACAAATCCAGATATGATTCATTACGGTATTCTTCCAAATCACCACTTGTGGGCAGATTTCTTGAGAAATCTGAGGTTCATAGTCATCGATGAAGCCCATGTTCTCAGAGGTGTATTTGGTTCGAATGCTTCATTCGTTTTCAGAAGGCTGATAAGGATTGCCGAGCACTATGGAGCAAGCCCTCAGGTCATTATTACGTCTGCAACTATTGGAAATCCAGAGGAACTATCAAAAGCTCTTACGGGCAAAGATTTTACAATAATTAAAAGCGATAGACTTTCTTCCTTCAGAAAGAGATTTGTATTCTGGAATCCACCTTTCGATGAAGCAAGAAACAGAAGAATAAGCTCAAATATAGATTCAACTGCATTGTTTGTCAGTGCTTTGAAAAAAGGCATCAGAACTATTGTTTTTTCAAAATCCAAGCAGACTGCGGAGTTTATTGCAAGGCGCGCAAAAGAAATGCTTCCACTTTCTCTCAAAAATAAAGTTGCAGCTTACAGGGCGGGTTATTTGCCTGAAGTAAGAAGGAAAATTGAGCGTGACCTCTTTGAAGGAAGGCTTACTGGCATTTCTGCTACAAGGGCTCTTGAGCTCGGAATAGATATAGGTGATCTGAGTGTTGCAATTATAAACAGGTATCCCGGAACCGTGTCGTCTTTTATGCAGCAGGCCGGGAGGGCTGGCAGACGAACGCCTTCAATTGTCTTTTTCATCGCTGGCGATGACCCTCTGGATCAGCACTACGTCAGAAAGACGTCTGATCTGATAAAAATGCCCCATGAAAAAGCCATTATTGATCTTTCAAACAAATATATCGCGTCGAAGCATATTCTTGCAGCAGCCTTTGAAAAACCTGTTGAGATAGATGACTTTGGCAGGTATTTTGTTCCAGAATTAATTGAGATCGCCGAAGACCTCTCGCATTCCGGATATCTGAGAAAAAGGGGTGAAAAACTTTTTATTTCACCTCAAGTCAGGAGAATTCATAGCGGAATTTCTATAAGAAGCCCTTCAGAAAAAGTATTTCAGATTATAGACTCAGAAAGCGGGGAACTCATAGGAACCTTAGAGGAGCAGCTTGCATACCTGTATCTGCATCCAGGAGCTGTTTATCTGCACGAAACGCAGAATTACCTTGTTCTTGATCTGGATGTTGAGAAAAAAGTGGCGTTCGTGGAGAAAAATGAAGCTATTAATTATTACACTGTTGCGCTAGTGGACACAAATGTCGAAGTGCTTGAAAAGAAGGATGAGAAAGAATTTAAAAGTCTCAATGTCTTTTTCGGTAACTTAAGAGTTACGAATCATGTGTTTTCGTTTAAAAAAATTCACAATCTGACGGAAAGCGTTCTCGGTTATGAGTTTCTGGATCTACCACCTTCGGAATTTGAGACCGAAGGGTTCTGGTTCGAATTCAACAGCGATATAATTGCAAAAAAATTCAAGGGAGAAGATATTCAAGGAGGTATCCACGGAATTGAACATGCTCACATTGCATTGCTGCCTTTATTTGCAGGTTGTGACCGGTGGGATATCGGAGGAATGTCCACGCCTGTTTACTACGAAACCGGAAAAACGACAATTTTTATTTATGATGGATATCAGGGCGGAATAGGATATGCTGAAAAAGGATTTGAAATTTTTGAGGATCATATTGCTAGCACTTACGAGACAATTAAAAATTGTCCCTGCAGAAATGGCTGTCCTTCCTGCATTGTTTCACCAAAGTGTGGCAATGAAAACAGGCCGTTAGATAAAAAAACGGCCCTTGAGCTTTTAAAAGAACACCTGGGAGTGATTTGAGATGTATGTTGGGGTGATCGGAACAGGTGAGTTTTCTGAAAAACACTATGAGATCGGTTACGAGCTTGGTTTCTTGCTTGGCAAATCAGGACATATAGTGGTATGCGGTGGCTTATATGGAGTAATGGAGGCAGTCTGCAAAGGTTGCAGTGATGCTCAAGGAGTGTCAATCGGTCTGCTGCCTGGTTCGAGAAGAGAAGAGGCAAATCCCTATGTAAAATACGCTATTCCAACCGGGCTCGGGGAGATGCGAAATGCCTTAATCATCAGAGCTTCCGATGTTGTCGTAGGAATAGGCGGTGGGTTCGGCACACTTTCAGAGATAGGATTTGCTTTAAAAACTGGCAAGAAATTAATCTTGATTGACAGCTGGCAATGTAAAAATCATGATGTGGAATTATCAAATGCAGCAATCTATGCCGAAAATGCACAGGATGCATTTGAGAAAATTGTTAAATCTGATACTTGATTTTGTATAATATTGTTAATAATTTATAATAATGTTTTTAGTCATTCGCCGGCCAGTGGGAGCAAATATGAATGGGGCTTATTAGATCTATACCGGAAAACTGCAGATTCTGCTATGCCTGTATCAGAATCTGCCCTGTTAAGGCTCTCAGGTCGGTCGAAGAAGAATATTTTGACCTGATAGATGAGAGATGTATTAACTGCGGGCTGTGCGTTGAAGCCTGCACCCAATCGGCACTCCTCTATGAGAACTCAATAACTTCTGTAATCGATATCTTAAAACACAAACAAGCAGTTGCTGTTATATCCACTGAATATGTTGCATCCTTCTATCCATACAAACCTGAAGTAGTAATTGGTGCACTTGAAGAATTAGGTTTCATCGCTGTGGAAGACTCTATTCTCGCTGAAGAAATTGTTGCCAGAGAATATTTGAATCTGATGCAAAAATCAGATCACGGAACTATGATTCGTTCGACTTGTCCTGTGATCAATGAGTATGTAGAGAAGTTTTATCCTGATCTCATACCATATCTTACACCTGTTGTTTCACCCATGGTTGCCGCCGGCCGTCTGTACAAAGAACTTTACGGTCATGATGTTGCCGTAGTTTACATAACGCCATGTATAGCTGCGAAAGCTGAGGCAAAGGAAGAAAACGTGAGGGATGCAGTCGATGCCGTTCTAACTTTTTCAGAGCTGAAAGAATTATTCAGACAGCTTGAAATCGATCTTGATGTTGTTGAGCCTTCGGCTTCAGAAAAAATAAAGCCGGTTATCATACGAAAATATTCAACTCCAGGGGGTTTTCCGAGAAAACTTCTTTCAGATCGCAGCTTGCTTGATAAAGAATTCAAAGTTGCGAAGAGCTTCATAGAATTCGAAGAGATTATTCAGGGTATTTCGAAAAATATTATAAAACCTGAGATAGTTGACACACTTTTCTGCAGCACCTGCATTGAGGGACCGGGCATGGATACTGCGCTTGGAACTGTTGCAAGAAAAAAGCTTGTTGAAGAGTATTATAGCGAAAAGGTAAGCTCATCGAGAAGGGTCACACTTGACCAACTGCTGCCCCGGCTTCCATTCATTGAATCGAGAAGAATTTTCCGGCGAAAGATTTCGGATTTAATAAAACCAACAGAAGAAGAGATCAATGTGATTCTAATACAGGGGGAAAGAGACAGGCCTGAAAATATGCTGGATTGCGGCTCGTGCGGTTATGAAACTTGCTACGAGCATGCTATCGCGATTTTTTATGGTTTTTCTAACTGGGAAAGATGTGTTCCATATCAGCGGACGCTGTATTCGCGTGTTTTAAAGCAGCTTAAGGAAGCTTCAACTACCGACGGTCTCACTGGCCTCTACAACCATCGTGCATTCATCGAAAGACTAGAACAGGAATTCAGGAGAGCGCAAAGATACGGATCTGAACTTTCTGTTATGATGATTGATCTTGATGGTTTCAAGCAAATAAATGATTCATACGGTCATCTTGTTGGAGACGAGGTTTTAAGAAAGGTTGCAGAGATCTTTAAGAAACAGATGAGGGCAAGCGATTTTATTGCCAGGTATGGCGGTGATGAATTTGCGGTTATACTGCCAGAGACATCTAAGAACGAAGCCTTTGCGGTGGCAGAGAAAATAAAAAGGGCGTTTGAAAGAGAAGCGATCAGGGTCAATCACCAGACGATGAGCATTCGATTCAGTGTTGGGATTTCATCATACAGATCTGACATGAAAAGTTTTTACGATCTGATTGAAGAAGCTGATAGAGCGATGTATCTCGCGAAGGAGAAAGGGAAAAACAGAATATCTGCTTATGAGCGTGCTGAAGAAACACTATCAGAGCTCAGCGATAATGATCTGAATATTGAAGATATAGAAAAAGAAATATATGGAGAAAATAGTGATTTTTAGCGATTGTAACTGATATTTCTGTCGGATTAGAATTGAAGTATGGAAATACCTCAGATGCCTCCGGTGAATCCGGAAGGAATTCGCTTAGCCAGATACCAGGAAAAAGAGAGCGATGAAATTATTCGTTGCACGCTCTGTCCATGGAATTGCAGAATTAAAGAAGGTAAGTATGGCTATTGCGGCGTAAGATTTAATAAGGAAGGCAGGCTTTACACAGCAATATACGGGCTATTGTCCTCAATAGCTGTGGATCCGATAGAAAAGAAACCACTTTTTCATTTTTACCCCGGAAGCCGGGTTTTTTCTCTCGGTACTATCGGATGCAATATGAGATGCCGACATTGCCAGAACTGGGAGATAGCGCATTCAAGGGCAAAAGATTATATGTTTAAGCTTACGTATATGAATCCAAATGATGTCGTGAGTGAAGCAATTTATACTGATTCTGAGGGAATAGCACTCACGTACAATGAACCAACAATCTGGTTCGAGTTTGCCATAGACGTATTTAAATACGCAAAAGAGAAAAAACTTTACACTGTATTTGTCACCAATGGTTTTATCAATAAGGAGCCTCTCAAGGAACTCGGGTTCTATCTTGATGCCTACAGAGTCGACGTTAAAGGTTTCAGTGAGAGAGCATATATCGAAATTGCAGGTTTAAAGAGATGGCAGGCGGTTCTCGAAGCAGCCTCTCTTGCTTACAACGAAATTGGATTACATGTTGAAATTGTCACCAATATCATTCCTGGAGTAAATGATTCTGAAGAAGAATTAAGAAATATAGCCCGCTGGATAAAGAATGAACTCAGTGCCTTTGTGCCCTGGCATGTAACGAGATTTTTTCCTTATTTAGGATTTTCCCACAAGCAACCCACTCCGATTGAGACCCTTTATAAAGCTTATATAATTGGAAAAGAGGAGGGTTTGCATTTCGTCTATACAGGTAATGTTCCCGGTGATAAAAGAGAAAATACTTACTGTCCGAGCTGTAACAATCTCGTGATCGAGCGGCAAGGCTACATGATTAAGAAGAAAGAAACAACAGACGGAGTATGTAATTTTTGCGGTTTTGATTTAAAAATCGTCGAGTGAGAGAGAGTTGAGCGAGAAAGCGAAGGTAAAACTTGAGTTTTCTGCGGGTGGAGTTCTTTATAGAATCCAGGATAGCAAAGTTTATATAGTTTTAATAGAGACCGGAAACGGCAGAATCCTTTCACTTCCAAAAGGTCTTGTGAATAAAGGTGAAAAGGTTGAAGAAGCTGCATTGAGAGAAGTTTATGAAGAAACCGGTTGCCGCGGAAGAATAATTGAACCACTTGGGAAAATCGAATACTGGTATTATAGAGAGGGCTTTAGAATACACAAGTTTGTTTACTATTTTCTTATGGAATACATCGAAGGGAATGTTGAAGATCAAGATTGGGAAGTTGAAAGAGCTTACTGGATTCCTGCTGATGAAGCAGTTAACATAATGAGTTATAAGAATGAAGGAGAAATTGTTCAGAGAGCGCTTGAACTTATCAATAGAAGATATTCCCTCTGAATGGACTGAAATACTCGAGTTCATAAATCGTGAAGAAAACGCCCGATTGATAATTGTGGGCTCAGTTGATTCAGGAAAATCCACTCTTGCCAGCTATTTATTATACTCCTGCAGTAAAGATGCTTACCTACTTGAAGCTGATCCCGGGCAACCCTCATATGGCATACCAGGAGTAATCAGCCTTGTCGATAAAAGAGGAGAAGCAAGATATCGTTTTTTTACCGGAGAAATAACTCCGATCAGAAATGTTACCGATCTTTTGCTCGGTATCAAGCTTCTTTCAGATAGGGCAATTGAGAACTGTCTGATACTGGATACTAGCGGTTATGTTTCAGGAGAGAGTGCAGTGAGATTAAAAATTGCAAAAAGCATGCTTGCTCGTTGCAACACTGCGGTGCTTATAGAAAGAGAGGCTGGCGAGTTAAAAAGTTTCGAGCGATTGATGAAAAATCTGGGCATGAAAGTCTATGTATGCCCTGTCTCTCAGAAAGTGAGAAGCTTCAGTCAGACCGAAAGAATATATCGAAGAAACAACCTCGTTAAAGAGTACTTTTCAAAATCTGATACCCTGGTTCTGAAGTTAGAAAAGGAAAAGGTTTTTGGAGTTGAGAATTTCTATAAAAACCTGAAAAAACCCACTTTAGCAGCTTTTGAGGATAGGAATTTACTCTGCCTGGCTCCTGTGCTGGTGTATGAGGTCGATGACGCCGGAGTTTATTACAGGATGAAGATGTTTATCAGGCATGACGAAAAGGAAAAAATAGAAAATTTCGAGGTCCTGAGGCTGGGCAGGATCTACTTCGATTTCTCGAGTGGAGTAGCTTTACTGTGAATTTGCTCGTTATTCTGCTTGCAGGAATTCTTACGGGTGTTGCTTCGGGGCTTTTCGGAATAGGCGGCGGGTTGCTACTGACACCTGTTATAAGAGTTATTCTTGAGAAGCCTGCATATATTGCGCTTGGCACAACCATTCCTGTGCTTGTTCCAGCCGCAGTAATCGGTTTAATCGTTCGAAGGAAGAAACGATTTGTTGTGAGAGAAGCTTTTCTGTTTGCTGCATTCGGTTCTTTAATAGGTTCTGCAACGGGCGCTTATATAACTGCCTGTATAGACTCCAGATTTCTTATGATTTTAACGGCATTAATAATGATTGCCGCTGGAACTGATATGCTGATAAGAAGAGTTAAACGAATAAACGACGACCTCAGGAATAGGCTGAACAAGAAGTATTCTCTGTATGTTCTCTATTCGCTTATTGGGCTTTCAGCCGGGTTGCTTGCCGGGCTGCTTGGCCTTGGAGGGGGCCTGGTGCTGGTTCCAGGGTTTCTGATTTTTGCTGGCTTAACCGCCCATGAAGCTACTGCCACTTCACTTGCTGTAATTCTTGTGTCTGCATTGCCTTCCTTAATTATTCACGCAAAGCTCGGTCATATAGACTGGATGCTTGCGGGGTATTTCTCAGTAATTGTTCCGCTTGGATCTTATCTCGGGAGTGTTTTAAATATTCGAATGAGAGAACGGGTGTTAAAAGCAAGTTTCGGGTTGTTTTTAATTTGCTTTGGGGTTGTCTTTGCTTTGAGAGAGGTTATGTAAACCCCCTGCCTGCCGCTTTTTAAAAAGCGGCAG
>FWWL01003472.1_pt1 | contig 28670 bp, 21 predicted proteins | sample 2228331 | NCBI WGS metagenome assembly FWWL01 (sample SAMEA103939775, study PRJEB20133) | metagenome
CTGGTGTTCAAGCTGCGCAATCACGGATTCATATTTATTTTTTATTCCGATAACACAGCGTTGCGCCCCAATCATCGCCTGCGCCCGCTTCATCCCCTCGAGGACGGTGTCGCCATAGTGAGCGAGAAGCTCTTTATCCTTGTGGAGCAGCGGCTCGCATTCAGCGGCATTGAGAATCAACGTTTCAGCCTGGGCGCGCATTTTGACGTGCGTCGGGAAGCCGGCCCCGCCCGCGCCCACAACGCCACACTGCTGAACCTGTTCGGGAGTGTAGTTCATATCGCTTTACGATGTTCCTTGGATCGACTCAGCTTGTCTTGAACGATCGAACGTCCGGCGCCAGTGTTTCAAGCGTGGACTTGAAATCGTTATTGAACAGAAGCCCCTGCTCCTCGGCAAGAAAATTGTCGCCCGTCCCGCCCTCGTCGAGCTCATTTACGTGGCGCGGCGTCGTCAGCCGAGTGAAAACCGTGGCCGAGGAAAAAAGGGCGCAGACTGCGCATCAGGCAAACGAGCCCTTGAGAAAGGCTTTTTCTTTCGCCACAGTCCCATCATCATGTCAGTGAGGAAAAGTCATTGATGGAGCTCTCGCTACCGCGGCGCCCCTTAGGCAAAACAGGCTTGGAGGTCAGCATCATTGGCCTTGGCGCGCTTGAAATCGGGCGCGATTGGGCCGCTGACGTCGATCCCGATCCCCGTCACCTCAGCGAGGCCGAAGCCGTGGCTTTCGTGCGCGAAGTCGTCGATCTCGGGGTCAACTTCATCGACACCGCTCCCGCGTACTGGCACTCCGAGGAGTTCCTGGGCAAGGCTCTTCGAGATGGTTATCGCGAACGTGTCGTCTTAGCGACAAAGGTCGGGGAGCACTGCGATCCCAGCGGCTCGCATTACGATTACTCCTATGCGGCCACGCTTTCATTCATCGACAATTCCTTGCGACGCCTTGCCACAGACCGCATTGATCTGATCCAAATCCATTCCGCCCCTCTGGACGTCTTAGAGCGGGGAGAGACCCTCGAGGCTTTGCTCAAGGCACGTGAAGCGGGAAAGGTGCTCCACATTGGCATGACTGGGGGCGTCCGTGAATGCGCGCGTGCCCTTGAGCTCGGCGGCTATGAGACGGTGCAAGTCCCTTACAATCTTCTCAACCTCGCCGCAGAAAGCGAGGTCCTTGCGCTAGCGCAAGAGCGCGGTGCGGGTGTGCTCGTCATGCGGCCGCTTGCAGGAGGCAAGCTTTCCGAGAAGTACCGGAATCTGGCTGATGAAGAGCTCCGCCGGCGCATTCAATCCTTTGAGCAATTCCTTGGCGAAGGAAAAGCCCCCGATCTCGTGCATTTGGCCATCGGGTATCTCCTGGCGGCCTCGGCGGTGTCGACGATTCTGGTGGGAAGCCGCAAAATGGAGCATTTCCGCAAAAACGTCGCGGCAGCCCTGGCGCCGCTCCCGCCTGAACTCATCGAGGAGATGCGGCGCCATGCTGCCGCGTTGAATACGCAAGTTTGGTGAGCGGGCACTTTGAGCGCGCCCGACCGCTACTTCCGGTTATACTTTACGGAGCAACCGTAGGGTTGCGTTTCTGAGACTTCAGGCTTTTCGCCTTTCACAAGCTTGGCTAATGTTTCCGCCACATAGTTCTTGGGATTCTGTTTTTCTCCGCGCGGATCGTCATCGATGGCCCCGACGTAGGCGATTTTGCCATCTTTATCAACGATGTACATATGGGGAGTGGTCTTGGCGCCGTAGGCCTGACCCACTTTCCCCGATGGATCAAGCAGCACGGGGTATTTCAACTCTTGCGACGAGATCCACTTTTGGGTGTCCTCGGGCGTCACGAAATGGCTACTGTCGATAGCCAGCCAGACAACCCCTTGATCGGCATACTGGTTAGCCAGTTTCTTCATCGTGCCGGCCACGTAGTGGCGCTTCACGAAGGGGCAAGTCGGGTTTGTCCACTCCAGCACCACAATCTTCCCCTTGTATTGGGAGAGAGTGTGTGTGGTTCCCTTTGCATCGGGCAGCGCAAAGTCAGGAGCTTCTTGTCCAGGAGAAACTCTAGCGCTTGCGACCGAGCTCAAAAGGCCCACAGCAACCAAACTCAAAGCAGCGGCAAAAGCGGAGAGACGGAGTGAAACTCGATTCATGGTTGAACTCCTTTCGAGTACCAAATTTGTACTAATTTCAACAACTGGTCAAGAGAATCATTCGCCAAAATCGCTCCTTGATGGCGCAATGGCAGCGAGGATCCCATGCCTGGACCAAAGCTGTCACACGCCGGGGCACCCCTCCGGCACCTTCAGACAAGCCTCACTCCTACTTCGGGCACGACGGGGGCGCGTCAAGCGTCAGCGACGTCCGAGTCTTTCGAAATCGCGCTCGCATGTTTTTAGAGAGTGGTAAAACATGCGTTTCGCCTGTGCCAGTGGCGGCACAGACGGACATGAGAAGGGAGGTGCTGAAGAGAAGAACACGCTCCCCTCGCTCGTCGCGCCATGCGGTTTTTCGAACGATCTTGCCTCCGAACGCCGCTGCTCAGTCGATCTCGTTCTCAAGTTCACGTAGGCGGGCGAAATCCTCGGGCGAGTCCACATCCGCAACCACTTGGGGGTCATCGGTTTCCACGGTGCGGACGGCATCCTTTTGATCGGCGATGATGTCGCGCGCGGTGCGTCCCTCGGCCGCGGTGAGAAAGAGGTCAAAAAACTTTACGGGAATAATCAGGGGATGACCAGGACGCCCCTCGTAAGCTGCAATGTGAATGCACTCCGGAGCCGCTTGGAGCGCTTCACACAACTTGGCGATGGTCGTTACGGCGATGGCGGGTTGATCCACCAAGGCCACGACGGCCGCCTCTGCGCCCGCCTCGCGTGCTGACTGCAATCCCAGCTGCAACGAATGGATTTGCCCTAAGGCGGGGTCTTTGTTGAGTACGAAATGCGCCTGCGGAAACTCTTTCGTGCGTGATTTCAACGAGTTCGCCAGTCCGGCATTGATAACGATGTGGACGGGCGCGACTTCAGCTGCCACCAGGCTCTCGTAGACGCGATGAAGAAAGAAGGAGTTTCCGAACGGAAGAAGAGCTTTCGGGAACCCCATCCGCTTGGAGATGCCGCCCGCTAAGACTATGCTTTGCACGGTGCCCATAACACGAAGCTCCCTTGGCTCCAAAGCATGTCTGGATCCCCTGTCACTGACAAGCACAAAATGACGCCTTTGGCCGCGCTGTGTGGGGAATGTAACATGATTGCCACAACGCTGTCACGCCAATGACAGGAAAGTGTCGCCGACTCGTCACGAGACATCTGTTGTGTTTTTGTGTCATGGTGCAGGCGTCCCTGAGTGGGCAACCAATTTGCGGAGGATTTTTTATGATTCATCGAGTTAAGCGAGCATTCACGCTCATCGAGCTCCTCATTGTTGTGGCCATCATCGCGATTTTGGCGGCAATCGCGGTGCCGAACTTCCTCGAGGCCCAAGTGCGCTCCAAAGTAGCTCGGGTCAAGAATGACCTGCGGACCCAAGCGACAGCGATCGAGTCGTACGTGGTGGATTGGAACACGCTGCCGCGCGATAGCGACTCGGACCTCGATCGCGAAGCCGCCATGTCGAGTTATCAGTTTTCCTGGAAAGCGAATGGGGCGTGTCAGCTGACCACACCCATTGCCTACCTCAGCAGTCTGCTTGAGGATCCTTTCTCGCGTGGCCGTCAGCAGACTGCGTCGTACGGCGCAGCCGTCGGCTACCGCATTGGTTCAGGCACGTGGTCGTATGGCAGCACCGCCGGAAGCCCCCAATCGGAGGCTCCGGCTGATTCCCAAGGCGCTTTTGCCGCAATGCAGGCGAATGGCCCCGTCATGGCTTACGTCGTGCTTAGCCCTGGCCCCACTGGTAAGCGGCAGCGCATGGGGTATAAGTGTTTCCCCTACAAGAGCCCGGACCCAAGCGAGCAAGATCCCTATTTGGATTATGATCCCACCAACGGCACTGTCAGCGCAGGCGACATTTACCGCTTCGGGGGTCAGTGGCTGAGTGGGACGTGGGACCGTATCGCCAACGGCAACGGACCCATGGGGCCTGCCTCACACTAAACAGGTCAACCTCGTAAGACCGCGCTCTGAAAGACGAGGGAAGGCGTGCCGCCACGCTTTCCCTCATTTTTTTTATTATCATGCTGTCGATGCAGAATGCTGGCCGACGTGCCCGCTAATAGACCGACGTTGCCCGTTGCTCAAGCATCCACTGGCGGAAGCGTTCGAACATGTAGGACGAGTCGTGAGGACCAGGAGCTGCTTCAGGATGGTGCTGCACACAGAAGAGACGCAACTCCTTATTCTCGAACCCCTCGACGGTGCCGTCGTTGAGATTGATGTGCGTGATACCGCACGATGGGGGCAAGGAGTCGATGTCCACGCAGAAGCCGTGGTTTTGCGACGTGATCTCGACGCGGTTCGTCAGCAGGTCTTTCACCGGATGATTGGCGCCATGGTGGCCGAATTTGAGCTTGTAGGTTCGCCCGCCCAACGCGAGCCCCAAAAGCTGGTGTCCCAAACAGATCCCAAAAATTGGCACGCGCCCGATGAGTCTGCGAATCTCTTCGATGATGTAATCCAGAGCGGCCGGATCCCCGGGACCGTTTGAAAGGAACACTCCGTCAGGTCCCAGCGCCATCACATCTTCAGCTTTTGTGCTCGCTGGCACGACTGTGATGCGCATCCCCTGGGCGTAGAGGAGATCGAGAATGTTGCGTTTGACGCCGAAATCGTACGCTACGACATGAAGCGGCTCTTGCAAATCTTTTGGCCAGGCTGGCACAGGCTCATTTCCCCCCAACTGTCGCAAGAGCTCGACCTTTTGGGGGTTGGGTTCGTAAGGGTAGATGCGATCAGTTGTCACATCCTTTACGAGATCGCGGCCGTCCATCGGCGGTTCAGTGAGCGCTAGGCCGCGCAGCTCGTCGACATCGTGGCGTTCCGTGGAAAGGGCCGCGCGCATGGCCCCTGCACTGCGCACGTGCAATACGAGTGCGCGAGTGTCCACGCCCTCGATGCCCATGATGCCATAGTGGCTGAGAAAGTCATGGAGGGTCAGCTCCGCCCGCCAATTGCTGGCTATCGCCGACAACTCACGCACGATGAAAGCGCTCACTTGCGGCTGCGGCGATTCATCGTCAAGGCGTGTGATGCCGTAGTTACCGATAAGCGGATACGTCATGATCACCATTTGCCCGCGATACGATGGGTCGGTCAGGACCTCCTGGTAGCCAGTCATCCCTGTGTGGAAGATGATTTCGGCTGTTGTTTCGCCGCGGGCTCCAAAGCTCCAACCGCGCATCGCTGTGCCATCTTCGAGCACAAGTGTGGCGGGGATTTTTTCTCGTTTCACACGCATCGTCAGTTTCTCTTCATTTTCCGCAAACGTTCCCTACTGGCTCCTCTTCGTCGCCGAGCTCACGATCAAGTACGAAATCAAAGCCTCCCGTGTTCGGGAGAACTGTGCGAAAAACTCTCTGTGCTGCTTTTTTCCGCTCTGAACCTGGCGCCATGGCCGTTCGCACCATATTCTTTGCGGGTCACGGGCAACACCATTCATGAAGCGCCACTGCCTAGAGGGGCCATGCGCCTGCGCCTCGACCCCAAGCTGCATTGGGGGCGTGTTCCTCGTCTGAACAAGTTCACCCAGCCTCTTTTCTTTTTGTAGCATAACTGAGTCTGAGCCTAGCATTCACACTTGTGGGGCCTTGGGTCTCCATGCAAATCACGGCGAGGGCGCCGCATCCCGAAAACTTTGCACCCCGGCTAATTGAGCTTCCACACGGTGTAGGCAGCCGTTCCCCCTATGCGCCTGCCATGTTGTTGCAGGGTTGCCGATAGTTTTTCGTCATCTGATCGCTCGAGAAGCACAAACTCGGAGAATTCTTGGGAACGCGGCAACCGCAGCAACTCGGCAACCGAACGTGGTCTAGATGTGGGCTCGGACGAATGGACTTTTCCTAATCGGACGAGGTGAGTCGTCCGAAGGTAATACATCAGCCCGTACCCAAGATGTCCCTCCTCAATGTAGACGCGCGGAGGTGGGGAACCGGGCGGCGTCGCCGTCTGGATGAGAGCAGCAACCTCGCGGAAACATCGCCGTGGGTATTTTCGCTCCGCACTCTTGGCATAGTACCATTTGCCCGCAAGAAAGAGTAGTCCGGTCACAACCAGGGTGGCGGTGACCCTCCTAGCCAAGCGCCTCCCCCCAACGCCAGCTGTGCGACGAGCTATGCCCCAGCCGGCAATAACACTAATCGGAGGAAAAAGGGGTAAAATGTACAGAGGAAGACGCGTCCTCTGCGCCCCGAGAATGAAAAGTGAAACAGCCACCCAGCATCCAAGGAAGAGCCACGCATCGCGATGGCCCCGGAAGCGCTCGCGCCAGCCATCCCCTAGGGCCAGGACAAGGCCGATCGTTCCAGGAAAGCTTCCAAACACCAGGAGCAAAGGATAAGCGAGGCGGGGAAACGCGTGGTTCGACTCAAAAAAGACATTCTGAATTGTTTCTTGCCCCCAAATCTGAAGGGCATTCGGGGTGAAATTCATTACTGCGAGCGGCCATCCCAGGACAAGAATGAATAGAAGCGCCCCACCCGCAGCATGAGCGAGACGTCGCCATGGCGCAGAAGACTTATTGATAAAACCATAACTCACTAATCCAGCAAGAGGGATCCAGCCTGCCGGCCCTTTTGTCAGAAAGGCGCATCCGAGCGCAGCGTAAAAACCTAGCGCCCAAGGCTGGTGGCGCGAACAAGCGCGTAGCGTTTGCCAAGCGCAGAGCATGATGGCGGTCTCGAACAGAGTCAGTGGTGTATCCGTCGTAATCACATTAGCAGCGCCTAGAGGCACAACCGCCAATGCTTGGAACCATGCGGCCCACAATCCCGCGCGCTCGCCAAACATGGCTCGCCCCAGCAACCCTGTCAGCGCCACGACCGCCACAGCGCACAGGCCAATCGGCAGGCGCGTAGCCCATTCCGCATGTCCGAAGAGGCGGATGGAGACGGCCACTAGCCAGTAAGTCAATGGTGGTTTTGTCAGGTGAGGGCTTCCCCCCACATGGGGCACCAGCCAATGGCCTTCAGAGGCCATCTCGCGCGCTGCCTCTGCGTAGCGCGCCATAAGCGGGCGAGTCCCACTCAACGCAAAAATCAGCACAGCGGCAACGACGAGGGGCCACACCATGGCCCTCCACCGCGATCGGCTGCTGTCGGCACTCGTGCCGTCTTCAGGCGTTGGACGCACGTTATCCGATGCTCCCATCCTCGATGTTGTCCTCGTCGGACAAAAAGAGGGAGGCTATCTTTTATTCGCCATCCAATTCTGCTGTGCGCGATGCGCGGGACGAGCTTGCCTGATGTTTTTTCCGACCCACGGCTAGGGGGATCCAAAAGACTCGGCTCCTGCCACAAGAATCCCTGTCCACGGTTTCCGCGCACGCACAAACACTACACGGTCCGTCATTGCCGCCTGCCTGTAGGGTGGAGTGCGGCGGCTGCCCAGGACGACTCAAGGATGGTGCTAGCGTCCGCGACGAAAAGCGGAGCCCTTAGGAAACGCTGGCTCTGAGCGTCCACGAAAGTATTGCGGGGAACCGTTCACGAACTCCCTCTTCATGGCCGTTGCGCAGCGGCGTGCCGCCTCTTCGTGATCTGGCTCGCTCTCATGCTCACTGGCGGCATTTGGCCCAGTTTGTCAATTTTTGCCAGAAGGGGAAACGCAAAGTGCTTGAACAGTTGGCCAAGGATAAGTCCTAATAGCGCCATAATGATACTCCACGCCGTCGTCTTAGGCAGAGTTCAAGGTGTTGGCTTCCGCTACTGGGCGCTTGAAGAGGCGCAGCGCCTTGGCCTAACGGGCTGGGTACGCAACTTGCGCGATGGCAGCGTAGAGGTGGAGGCTCAAGGCGAAGAAGAGAAGCTTTTCGAGTTCGAAAAGCTTCTGTGGCAGGGGCCTCCCCTGGCTCGCGTGAAAGAAGTCCGCGCCCGCTACCACGATTGCGAGAAGAACTACACCCACTTCACCATCGCTTACTAAAGTTTTACGCAACGTGGCTCCTTGCTGAGTGTATTGCACTTCCGACTCTCTGAAAGCCCCGAGCGCTCGACAAGAACTCCTAGCGCGCCAGTGCGCGGATTACAAAAACGACAACCACCACTCGGTGCCCCGATAGTCGGCCCTCTTTCCTCTTTACAAGAAGGCGTCCCTTTAGGGCTGGTGACAAAAGGGATTGGTCCAACGTGGGGCAAAGGGGTGAGTCTCTTGCCCAGCGAGCTCAAGTCCGTCACTGTTTCTAAGGATCATTCTCTCCGCCCACACATCTATTGGCTCGAGATTTGTCGAATCTACCAAGCGCCGCCAGGAAGTCTTTGACTACAGCTTTCCGTACCAGAGAAGTCAATAAACCCGAGATTGATAATAATAAGCTAATATAATATCAATTCGAGAAAAGAGTGTCGTGACCTTCTCCCAGTTCAAAACTTGGCCAGGACCCTTGCCTGAAATTTTAAGCGTTCTTCGACGATAACGTCAAAAAATAATGACCCATGGGTGATAAAATGCTTTGACAAACGCGGGTTCAATGTGGTTAGCTTGTGAACAGAAGGGATCAAAACATCTTTAGGTCATTCTTCCCAACGATGCTGAGCGGCATGCCCCCAAGATCATAAGCCTCGCTCTAGGTGTTGCGGACGAGAGAGTTAGGTGGACCTGCCTATCAGCAGGGGGAAAGGTAGGGAGTGCCATGAAAATTTGTTGCGAGGCCAATGATCGGTGTCAAATGAGCGTGGGCATGAGCAGGGTGGCGTGGATTGGATTGCTCATAGGTTTGCTTTGGCCCCTGAGTCTCTCCTGCGTACTGGGAGGGGATACACAGCCTGGAGCGATGCCCGAAACCTCACCAATAGGTTCAGGCGATGGAAGCATCCACATCATCCCCTCGCTGAGCCGTCCTTCCATAAAATATGGCGAAAAGGTGACGATTTCGGCGCTGGTCAAGTCCTCCCGGCCTATTATGAAAGTCGAGGCCTGCGTGGAAGGGTATGCACAAGTCGAATTGAAGCGGAAACCCGCTGCAGGCGGCGGTTTTCACAGCGGTAGAGGGGATATTGGGGTTTTCGAGGTGGAATGGACCGCCCCGCCTCTTGAGGAAAAAGTCTACACTGTGGCTGTCACCGCGCGCGATGAGGCAGGGCATGCCTTTACAGACACCTCTCTTCGTTTATCAGATCCTGCAGCGGGAATCAGTTCGCCGGGAACGATCAATTATCCCGAAGCAGGAATGACGCGCTGCGGAAGTTGGACTTCTCCGACCGAAACCGCTTTTGCGTGCGCTGTGGTGGATTTAGCCAACGGTTATGCCTATTTTGGCACAGCAACTGCTCCCGGCCGCGTTGTCAAGGTTGCTTTAGGTTCGCCGGGCAGTCCTCCCCAGCGAGTGGGCGTTCTCTCTCTGCCTGATGGTGAGAATCGGCTGAATTGTGCCGTCATCGACGTGGCCCATGGCTATGCCTATTTCGGAACCGGCACTGCGCCGGGGCGGATCGTGAAGGTCGCTCTTGGTGCGGGCGATAACCCACCTGAGCGAATCGGGGCGCTGACCCTCACAAATCAAGAAACGGTTCTAGTGAGTGCGGTGATTGACCCAGGCAATGGCTATGCGTATTTTGGCACAAGAGACTATCCGTCGCGTGTTGTGAAAGTTGCCTTGGGAGCTGGGAACGCCCTACCCACTCGGGTGGGATCGATTGCCCTCGAAAATGACGAGTCCTGGCTTTCCTCTGCTGTGATTGATTTGGCGCATGGTTATTCCTACTGGGGCACGCGCACAGCGCCTGGACGGGTTGTCAAGGTGGCCTTGGGCGAGGGGAATGCTCTTCCTGTGCGCCAGGGGGCAGTCGTCCTTGAGAGTGGGGAGGACTATCTCGTCAGCGCTACCATCGATCCCGCCAGTGGCTATTCGTATTGGGGGACGAAGACAAGCCCTGGAAAAGTTGTCAAGGTTGCGCTCGGAGAAGGGGACAATCCCCCCACACGCGTGGGAGCCGTCACTTTAGCGAGCGGGGAAAACGAGCTCTTTTGCGGAGTTATCGATCCGACAAACGGCTACTCTTACTGGGGAACATTCACTTATCCTGTGGCGAAGGTGGTCAAGGTTGAGCTTGGCTCCGGAGTTAATCCTCCCTCGCGCGTCAATGCTTTAGCCTTGGATAGCGGTGAGAACTATCTCTCTAGCGCTATTATTGACCCTGCTGGCGGCTATGCTCTCTTCGGCAACACTCCCAATTTTACATCGAGTCGAGTTGTCAAGGTGGCTCTTGGGGCGGGGACCCTGCCGCCCACCCGAGTGGAAGCCGCGCAAATGTATTCCGAAGGAACAGACCTTTTTTCGGTCATTCTTGTTGATCCGACGCGGGGCTACGCTTATGCAGCCACTGGTCTGGAGAGTTTGGTAAACAGAATTGTCAAGCTTGCGCTCGGGGACGGGAGCACTCCGCCGTCGGTCGTCGGCGTTCTCATGCTTGAGGATGATGATCAGGTTGGTTGCGGAGTCATCGATAGTGAGCACGGTTACGCCTACTTCGGGACCCTGACTTGGCCGGGACGGGTCATCAAAGTCGCACTTGGTGAAGGGGATGCGCCCCCCACACATGTTGCCACTTTGCCTCTCAACTCAGGCGAGAATAATCTGCAATGTGCCGTTCTTGACGCCGATAACGGCTACGCCTATTTCGGGGCGAGTGGTTTCCCCTCGCGTGTTGTGAAGGTTGCTCTAGGATCGGGTGCCAGTAGCCCCACACGAGTCGGTGCAATTACACTCAATTCCGGAGAAGATAGAGTCGCCAGTGCCGTCATTGACACAACGAACGGCTACGCCTATTGGGGGACACTCACCTCTCCAGCGCGTGTGGTGAAGATAGCTTTGGGCGCAGCAGCAAGCCCTCCTGCGCGGGTTGGCGCCTGCACGTGTAACTCGGGCGAGAATGAATTCTATACGGGAGTGCTCGATGCGCTGCATGGCTACGCCTATTTTGGCACGAATACCAATCCCGGCCGAATCGTTATGGTTTCTCTCGGAACCGGCGATAGTCCTCCGACACGCATAGGGGCTCTCACTCTCGTCTCTGGAGAGAGCTCGCTGCGCGCCAGCGCAATTGATGTGGCGAAAGGCCACGCCTACTTTGCGGCGTCCACAGCTCCAGGACGAGTCATCAAAGTCGCGCTCGGCGAAGGGCCTAATCTACCGACTCGCGTGGGTACTCTGACTCTGCCGCTGGGTGACAATCTTCTCGAAGACGCGGCGATCGATTTGACTCATGGTTACCTCTACCTTGCCGAATGGATCTGGCCGGGGCGAGTGGTCAAAATCGCTCTTTCGCAAAAAAACTTTATCAAAGCGACCGCACTCAACATGCCTGAGCAAGGGGTGATCGACGATGTACGCTTCTATAGCCACACTGCCTCTGGCCATGTTCGTCTCGCAATTTATGACGGGTCGCTCAAAAGTCAACTTCTCTGGCAATCGCCGAATATCGCAAACCTCAGTGCCAATAGTTGGATAACGGTACCCGTTTCCAGTGGCTCGCCCCCTGCTCTCAACCTTTCTGCGGGAACCTATTTTCTTGCGTGGCAGACGGACTCAGACGATCCTGTCCCGAGCTACTTCGGTGAGGGTTCTTGGGGCTCGGGATGGTACTTACCGTACAACTATGGGCTCTTCCCCTCCGAGATCGATGAAGCTTCTCAGACAAAAAACTCGCAAAACTGGAGCGGTTATCTCACTTACCATGTTCCCCTTTCTTGCACATATGCGTTATTACCCTCAAGCCGCATCGTCGGGGCTGACGGTGGAAATGCTTTTGCGGTGAACGTCGAGCCCTCTTCTGAAGAGTGCTCATGGACCGCAATGTCAAGCGCACCTTGGTTGACAGTCACTTCGGGTGCCGCTGGAACGGGGACTGGGACCGTCACGTACAGTGTGGGGGCAAATACCGGGACGACGCGCACGGCAACGCTGACGGTTGGTTCGGCCCAGCATACGGTGGTGCAAACGGCAGCGTTCCATCAGTGGTGGGATGAAACACTCGACGAAGCACCAGGCCCCGGCCGGTGGCTGCCTTTCGCCATGACCGTTCCAGCGCTGGCGGACCAGACTTATGACGCTCCTGCTGGGGGGTTGTTGGGTCGGGTTTGGGCGAATGCGAGCCGATACCGTGCGGCGGGATGGGTTTCGGGCCAGCCGCTGTGGTTGCCGTACTCATCGGTAGGGACAGAGAATTACGTTCGAGGGAAGTTCTACGTGTTTGCGTCGCTGCCTGCGGGGGATTGGCAGACGACGGGAGCGATGCCGCACGTGCGGATGCGCCTGTCGCACCGCTATGCTCAGAATGCGATGCTGGAGGTGTTCAACCACGTCAACGCCGATCCGGGGGCTTCGAACAATTATGGTCACGAGATCCGGCCCTCGACGAACCCGGCGACGCCGTCGCTTTACCGAGTGGACTTTTCGCCGGTGGCGACGCCGTTTTTGCTCGACAGTGGGACGACGGAGGGCATCTGGGCGGGTTTTGAGGCCTACACGATGGAGCCGCAGGATGAGGGATACGTTGGTCTGGCGGAGTTGGAGTTGGGCGTTTATCCGCGCTCGCTTGTGCCCGACACGGTGGCTCCGGTGAAGGTCTACGCTCCGTCGGGGAGCGATGCTGGGGACCTGCGGCTCGTGACGCCGAGTGATTTGGGCAAGTTGTTGTTCGACATCAGTGGTCCGATCGACGTGGGTGAGATCCCGCCGGTGGACTCGAACCCAGGGACGCCGCAGCCTCAGCACTTGGAGGGTCCGTGGGGAATCACGCTGAGCTCGGTGGGTGTTCCGGCGAACCGGTTGGCGATTGTGACGCGGGAGTTTGATGCGGGGCCGTATGCGCAGCGAGTCCGGGTGGAGGAGGGGAAGCTCTACAAGGTGCGCTTCCATGTGACGTCGACACGTGCGTCGAACCTGCAGTCGCAGATGCGTCTGCGGGCTCGGAGCGTTCGGTGGTTGTGGAGCCAGAAGCTTGAGATTGGGGGTGCGCAGAATGCGGGTGCGGCGTCGAATCTGGATGCGCAGCAGGCGTTGCCGGGCGTGGGTTGCTTGAATCCGGATCGTGAGCCGGGTGAGGCGACCGGTGGGTGGTACACGCTTTTGATCCAGTCGCCGCTGCGAGCGGAGATCCGGCCGGAGTATGCTTTGGGGACGCCGGTTTCGGATCGCATGCCGAACCTGAGTGGGCAGCCGGGGCCGGGGGTGGATGCGCCGTCGCTGCGGGACCTACGCGTGGGGTTTGATCTCATGGACACGCTTTCTGGCGGAGCGCTTCGCGACCTCGAGGAGGGCGAATTCACGCTCGACCGCATCGAAATCCGCGCCTACGACGATATCGACGACGGTGGCCTGTGAGCGCAGCGAACGGCCGACAGACTTCCACATTATGGTGCCCAAGGCCTACTGCCAGGGAGCCATGTCGTGTTTCACTTGGTGTCGCTGATCTCATCTCCAGTGTCGTATGCAAGTTGAGAATCGTGCGGTCCCAGTAAGTGCGCGTGTAATGTCGCGTTTGTTGAAGTTCGTGCCGAAGCTAATTCTCTCCCAAGATGTGACGCGGGGGGCGAGATGAGAGAGCTAAAGGATTGATTGCTATAATGCTAACAAGACAACTCAGTTTAAAGCGTGGGCAAGGAAAGGCGACGTGAGAGGGGAGTTTTGCGTGGAGGATGCGGATGCGCCCCAGGAGGCAAAGCGCAATTTGATGCTGACCGGGCCAAGGCGCGCAGCACATGAGACACGCTCACGGGCCTTTACGCGAGGCGAGAGCATACGTACCTGATGGCAGGTATGCGGGGCGTTAGTTAATAGACTTTGCCAAAAACCACTTGCCGAGGCGGCGGCCGCGGAGATTTTGACAGGCGGGCGGCGTTTTTACTAATTCCTAGCGACGCAAAGAGGTCTCGGCAATCTGATTCCCACTTGCGAGGCGATTCATCCTTGCATAACTTGTGGTGGGGGTGAGGATGAAAGAAATGAAGGTCGACGCTCGTGCGCTGGTCATTGCCTTAATCGTGATCCTCGTGGGTGGGTTGGGGATACTGCGTCAAAGAGTCACGCGGTCGAGCTCCTCAGTGGCCGACGAAACGTCGTCGCCGGCAGAGGAGGAGGTTTTCGAGGAAGACTATGTGCGCCAGCGCGTGGCCCGCCCACCGCGCACGGACATTATGTTCGCTTCGCGTCAGCGTGCTCCCGCTCCTACCAAGATCGTCAAGCTGAGCGAAGGAGAATTGGGCGATAGTTTTGAGGCGGAAAAATATCGTGCCTTCGGTGACGCTGCTGTATTCGGGATGGTGAGAGGTCCTGACCGGCGCCCGCTAGCCGGTGCTCGGGTAGAGCTTTACGATCCAGATCCCATGACGAAAAACCCTCCCTTGCGCGAATGTGTCTCCGATACTTCGGGGACGTTCCGGTTGGAGAAAATCAATGCTTCAGAGCGGCTTTACATTCTCTTAGCTCGTGCCGAAGGATGCGCCCCAGTGGCTGAGTACATCCTTCTTCGCGATGAGGCGACAGAGCGTAATATCAGCTTATCGGCCGGCGTGGAATGTGCAGGTGTCGTTGTGGACGCCTTGACTTCTCTTCCGCTGGGGCAAGCAACGGTTTATCATCCCGTTCGAGGGGGCATCTGTTTTCGCCCTCTTGGCGTGGTTGACACTTCGCCGATGGGAGAGTTCCGTTTCCCGAGCGTGGCGCAGGGCACGGTCAAGGTTCTCGTGGAGTGCCCGGGATATCGGTCGGCTCAGGTCACATTGACCACTCCGATTACGAATGCTGTCATTGCCTTGGTGCCTGGGGGTGGGACGATTCGTGGGGAAACGATCTCGCGCCTGACCGATAAACCTGAGCCACGCGTCAAAGTCGCTCTCTTGTCAGAAGCACTGATCACCACCACGCTGAGCGATGATGAAGGACGCTTTGTTTTTGAGAACTTGCCTGCTGGCAAGTTCACCCTCATTGGGGTCAAGAATGGCATGCCTGGTTTGGCCGAGACCGTGACGCTGAGTGAGCGCGAAACGCGCGAAGGCGTTCGGATCATCGTGCCCGCTTCACTGCTGGTCAGTGGGCGAGTTGTCCATGCCTTGAGCGGCGAACCGTTAGCTGGCATTCATCTCTACTATCCGAGTCCACGGGGCAAGGCGCTTGTCCTCAGCGACGAAAACGGTCTCTTTGGCTTCGAGACCCTGACAGTTGACTCTTATTGGATAGAGGTCCACGAGAAAGGTTATCTACCGCTGCTGGAACGCCGCACCACAGGTGTTGTCGAGCGTATCGAGCGTCGAATCAAACGCTCTGATGCTTCCGACCAGGTCACGATCCGTCTCCGGCCGGTGCCATCCATTGAAGGAGTCGTCAAGGCCACGGATCGCTCCGGGCGGGCGGGGGCACCGGTAGCCGCGATCGATGTGGCAGTGGCTTACGAGCAACGCAGAACGCGCGAGCGTGTCGCCACGCGGACAAATGCCCTCGGGAAATTCTTTGTGAATCTCCCCAGTGGGAGACGGGGGAGCGCTAAAATCGTCGCGAATCATCGTGGCGCGATTGGAGTGCGCAGTGTGCGGATCCCCACGCGCCAGCCAGTTGAAATCGTATTGCAGCGTGAGCGCATGAATGGGCAGCTTTTCCTCAGTGATGGGACTCCGCTTGCTGGCGTAGAGATTCGGTCGCGCTATCTTTTCCCAGACCGTGGTCGCCCGGAGGAACGTCTTCGCCTAGACGGTGCCGTTGCCTACGTGCGCGCGAGTGGCTCGTTCAGCCTCGCGCTGGCACCACAGCAACAAGTTGAATTGTTATTTTCTTTACCCGATGGAGCTTCCATCGTGAAATCTTTTCCCACCAGTGAGCTTCTCTCGGGGAGCCACACGTTTGTCTATGATCCATTGGCTCGTGATGTGCTCCACGACGCACGGCGACGCCACCGTTAGAGGTTGATAGAGGTCGGATTGACTAAAAGACGACCAAAGACTCAAAAAAACTTGCAGGGGGAAATAAGAGCGATTTAGTCCTGTATTGAGCACCAAAAAGATGACTTCTCTGTCATCTAAAAACACCATGGAGGTTTCAGCATGATTCAGTCTCACCTTGGCGGCTGCAGCCGTCTTTCTCTAAGCTTCCCGCCCTGTGAAGCCGTAGGTCAAAAAACGATCTCGACCACAGTGCAATGTTCCCGGCGGGGCTTTACGCTCATCGAGCTGCTCATTGTCGTGGCGATCATTGCGATTCTTGCCGCCATCGCTTTGCCGAATTTCCTGGAAGCACAAACGCGTTCGAAAGTTGCACGCGTCAAGAGTGATCTGCGTTCTCTGGCGACAGCGATCGAAGCCTACCGGGTGGATCACAACGACTATCCCGAAGGGACGGACAATCCCGCCAATTGGTCCCCCGACATTGCTGCGTTTCTGGGACCTCTGGCTCCTGGTTACTACACGTTCCGCACGCAAGGTCCTGGTGGGCTAACCGTGGGGCGTGATTTTGCCAACATCACAACCCCCATCGCCTACATTTCGAGCATGCCCCACGAGGTCTTTGTCAAAACAGCCGTGCCCCTGACGTATTGCTACCGCAATGCCAAGGTCACGAAGAATTTCTGGATCCTCACGAGCTGTGGTCCTGATAGTGATCTCTTGGCGCCGAATGGCAAGGGCAATAACAATACGGCCAACCCGTTGAGTACCGCTGCGAGTGTCACGAACCCAGCGCGCCTCGCCGACATCGACGAACGGATGGTCATCCGCTTTGTTGAGGGCGATCTCGTTCCTCCGGCAACTCCGGCTGATGTCCCGCGGTTCAGGGAGTTTTTAGTGGATCTCACCTACGATCCCACGAACGGCACCATTTCGGATGGCGATATCTGGCGCGTCATGGGCGACAATCAATGAGGACGCCTTGCGCATCATGTGACCAAAGTTGGTTCAAAGCTCTCACGACGGAGGGCTGGCATGGACCAGCCCTCTTTTTCTGACATTGGGCCGGCACAGGGCCGTGCGCCTTCTCAAGTCGATCGCCCGTGGGAAACCAGTGTAGGCCTTCTTGCGGAACCACTTTACTACTGTGCCGCGAAAAGACTCTTGAGGTGCCCCTGATGTTGCCAGCTGGGATGCTCCTTTCTGCGCGGTCTAGCGACTTCACTTTTGGCGCCAATCGCGTCTCAGATTCCCTCCACCGGTATGAGAGCTCATGACCTGGATGGACGCCGACCGGTTCGTCGGAGCTGCCATTCAAGATAGAGGCTGAGGGACCACATGGCGAACTTCATTAGCGGCGCAAGCGCACGCCTGAGGTACCGCATTTTCTCCGCCACGCGGTACAGCAGCTTTCCGCGAATGGTGGCCAGTTCCTGTTCGAGGCGTTCGCGGCGTTGGCGCTCTTCGGCGAGCTCCCGATCCAGTTTTTCGACCCTCAGGAGCTTTTCCGACTTTTTGGGCCTGATGAAAGGGTTCGCGCAAAATTGGGCTAAGGGTTCAATCGTGCGATCCCACGTGAAGCGCCCAGCCAAGGCTCGCGCTTGCTCGCTCACTTCTTCGAGCGGAAAATCCTCGGCGAGAATTCGCTGGACAAGCTTGCGCAGGGCCTCCTCATCGGTCGGCGGCAGAGCCCATCCGCCGCCATGGCGCCGCAGAAGCTCGCCGATCTCGGCATAGTCGTTGTAAATCACCGGCAGACCACAAGCTAGGTAGACCATCGTGCGCGACGTGAAGGCCAGTTCGCGCTCGGGGTTGTGGGCCATGAGGTCGAAAGCAATCCAGAAGTGCGTCAGCTGCTGCATCAGTTGCTCGTGGGGGACAATCCCATGGAACTTAACGCGGGGGTGCTGCTTGAGCTCCGCCACCAGTGAGACCAAATGCGGGGCTGAAGCGTCGAGCACTGGATGGGTGCCCGTGAAGAGGTGAAGGGTACCGCGCCGTGCCCGATCCATTTCCTCAAGCAGGATTCGCATTCCTCGCGAGGGATCCTGCCAAGCCAAGAGAACCCCGCCGTAGACAAAGGAGAATGGCTCCCGGTGCGACGGCGATGGCCACTGATCAGGAGGCGGCACGGAAAAGGGGATGACGGGAATTTCCTGCTCGCGCAGCTCAAAGCCGGCCAAAAGCAACCACGCGTAAAAATAATGGCGCTGCAGGGTGCCAGCACAGGTGACAAAATCGGCCCTTCGCAGCGCTGCCAGCTTTTGCTCGGCATCGCTAATGAGATCGGGATTTCCCCAGTAGTAGCGCTCCAGAAGGTGTGGCCCGTGGAGATCGATCGCGAGCGGCACGTCAAGTGGCGGCACCTCATGTGCCATCCCCCAATGCTCAAGGATGACAACGTCGGGATGAACCTCGGCGAGGAGATCGGCGACGCGGTGACGTTGGAAGGCGCGCACCCATGCTGGCAAAGGACGCTCTCCCGAAAGATAGGGGGCCGAAAATGCAGGGACAGGGGCCGCAATGATCGCATCAAAACCACGGGCGCGAAGTCCCTCGTTGAGCCCCCACGCCCGAAGGCCAGCCCCCGTAGTTGCTTGACCCGCCAGAGGCAGCGGCTCGGTCGTGATCACGAGGATGCGGCGCTCAGCACACGCCGGCGCGATAGCGGCCATTGTGCCGGTCTTCGTCTCTGGGTTCCCTCCCCCTTGGCTGGAAGAGGAAGGGGCGCCTTCTTTGCTGTGCGTCACAGCATGATTCTCCATGGATGTTTCCGCCCCGCTCTAGGTCCTGTAAGCGCCGTTGATTTCTATGTACTTGGCTGTTAGATCGCAAGTCCATGCGGTTGCTTGCGCACTGCCTAAGCCCAGCTCCACGTGGATGGTGACGACCTCATCACTCAGAATCTCAAGGGCTCGTTCCTCCGAAAAGGGCAGGGGAGCCCCTTGCTCGAAAAGGACGAGATCCCCAATAGCAATTTTCACGCGATCTGGGATGAGGGCGACGCCGGAGTTGCCCACGGCGCACGCGATGCGTCCCCAGTTGGCGTCGCGTCCGTGGATGGCGGTCTTGACAAGGTTGGAGTTCGCGATGGCCAGCGCAATGCGTTTTCCCTCGTCAAAACTCCGGGCCTGGCTCACGTGCACTTCGATGAGCTTCGTGGCTCCTTCGCCGTCGCGCGCCAACTGGATCGTCAGGGAGCGTAGCACGTCTTCCAGCGCGTCGGTGAAGGCTTGCCACTGCGCCGCATTGCTTTCGCGCAGCTCGACCCCACTAGCTCCATTGGCGAGCACGATGGCCGTGTCGTTCGTGCTCGTGTCGCCATCGACGGTCAAGCAGTTGAGAGTGCGATCGACTTTTTCAGCGAAACACCTTTGCAGGAGAGACGGCTCCAAAGCGGCATCGGTCATGACGAAAGCCAAGAGCGTGGCCATGCGTGGATAGATCATCCCCGAGCCCTTGGCCACGCCAGCGATGCGCACCGGCTTGCCATCCACCACGATTTCGCGCGAAGCGATTTTCGGGCGGGTATCGGTTGTCATGATCGCGCGAGCCACCGCTCGCAGAGCGGCTTCCGAAGCTTCCAGGTGCGTCGCGGCTTTCTCAATGGCCGGGAGCATCTTCTCCATGGGGAGGTGCACCCCAATTGTGCCGGTCGAGCAGACGAGGAAGGGTTCATGAGCGCTTGCCCCTACGGCCTGCTGGGCCTTTCCCGCCATCGCTCGGGCAGCTTCCATGCCCCGCTCACCGGTAGCAGCGTTGGCGCACCCCGCATTGGCAACAACTCCGCGGATGTGTCCGCGCGAGCTCGCAAGAAGCTCCCGGGAAACCAAGACGGGAGCCGCTGCGAAGGCGTTTTGCGTGAAGACGCCGGCCGCAATGGTTCCCGGTCCCCCGTCCACAATTGCCAGGTCTGGGCGGCCGCTGTAGCGGATTCCGGCTTCAACGCTAGACCATCGGAATCCTTTGGGAAGCACTAAGGGTTCGTTTTCTGCAGAGAAGATTCGTTGTTCCATACCTCTCTCCATCCATATTGTCTTCAGGGCTCTCGCAAGCAAAAGCTAGGGTGCTCGCCCGCCAAGTGCATGAGCTATAGGATTTTGTGCTTGCCAGTCGACGTCATCCCGTCACAGAAAATAGCGTAAAAACAGCGCATTTTGTTCAAGATAACATTTCGTTCACAACGGAAGCTGGCAGATTAACGACGTATTCTCGAAAAAGCCACGCATTGGCGGGAGGTATTAGTCTTGGCACTCAATCCAAAACGCACGGTAGCGCTCGACATCGGCTCGAGCACGGTCAAGGCTGTCCAGCTGCGCCGCGTGGGGCGCACTTACGAGCTGGAGAAGTTTGGCTTCGCTGAAATCTATCCAAGCCTTGACGCCAAAATGAGTGCCAGCGATACGCGAACCGCCAAGCTCGAAGCAGTTCGCCAGGCGCTGGCCGAGGGCGATATTTCCGCCAAATTTGCTGTTTCGTCCGTAAGCGGCGAATCGATCATTGTCCGCTATATCCAAATGCCCGACATGCCCGAGAACGAGCTCGAAGGAGCAGTTCGCTGGGAAGCAGAAGATTATATCCCCTTTCCGCTCGACGAAGTGAATCTCGATTGGTCCATCATTGGGCGTTCTTCCGGTGGCGGCCAAACGAAGATTGATATCCTCCTCGTCGCAGCGAAAAAAGAGCTTGTCGCTGAGCACGTCTCGCTGCTCAAGGAGCTGGAGCTACAGCCGGTCATCGTCGATGTCAACTCGTTCGCGTTCCTGAACTGTTTTGAGGTCAACTACATGCCCCCGCCCAGCGATGTGATCGCGCTGCTGGATATCGGGGCTGAGGTTTCAAGTATTAGCATTTACCACGGTGGGAGCTCGCGTTTTTCTCGCGATATCGCCATCGCTGGCGATGCGGTCACGAAAGCCATTCAGCAGCGTGTGGGATGCAGCTTCCAGCGCGCGGAGGAACTCAAGCGCAAAGAAGGATTGCCGGCGCCTCTGGGAGATGACATGGACACCGACTTCGGGGCTGAGACTTCCCTCCTTGACACGATCCGTGGCACCGTTGAGCGCATCACGGGCGAGGCCATCACAGAAGAGACACCTGAGTTTATCGCCTCGACCGTCATCAAACGCACCTTCCAGAGCCTGGCCCAGGAAGTAAAGCGCTCCCTCCAGTTTTTCGAGAACCAGTCGGGACTTGCCGTGCAAAAGCTTTACGTTGGGGGAGGGAGCTCGCTCATGACTAATTGCCAAGAGTTCCTCGCGCACGAGCTGGGGTTGCCTGTCGATTACATGGATCCCCTGCGCGGCATCGGTCTGAGCGGGGTGGAAAAACAGCGCGTGGAAAAGGTGCGACGGCAACTGGGTGTGGCCATTGGCCTTGGGTTGCGAGTTTTCGATGAAGATTGATCCGTAGTGGGGAAATGGAGAACCCATGATCAAGATTAACTTGTTACCAAAAGAAGCGGGAAAGAAGGCGGCCGCTGCTGGCCCGTCGGGGGCCCGTATTGGTTTCAATCCCCTTATGGCTTTCATCCTCATTCTCGCTGTTCTCTACGTCGCTGGGGGAGCTGCGTTTTTCTGGGCCTACAGCGAAAGCGCCCGCGTCAAGCGCACCTACCAGGAGGTGAACCGCCGCAAAGAACTGGCCCAAAAAACTTTGGAGCAGAGGAAAAAAGAACTCATCGAGCGCTCAGCGGAGCTCGAGGATATCGAGCGACGCTATGAGGTGGCGCGCGCCCTCAGCCCCGAAAATCGCATCTTTTGGTCTGAAAAACTCAACATGTTGGCGCTGGCTCGGCGTGATCTTGCTGTCTATCTCACAAAACTTGAGCTCACAGAAAATGTTGATGAAATCGAGACACCCGAATCGATCAGAAAACGAGAAGAGCATCGCGCTAAAAACCTACCTGGCCCAGAGCCGTTGCCTATCAGGCGCCCCATTATCAACCAGACTCTTAATATTTTCGGAATAGCTTATGGCCGAGATGCGCAAGAACGGCTCAATAATGTTGTGGCTTTCCAAAAAACGCTTAAGGAACTCAAATGGCGGCGGGAAAACGGTACTGTAGTACGCTTCCTTGACGGTATGAACCAAGAATTTGGACAGTTCTCCCAGAAGGTGGAAATGGTCGGTGGGGTGGAGGTGATGCGGTTTGGCATCTCTATCCGAGCTGAACCTCAAACGGATCGCCCCGTTGCAGCGACCAATCATGCAGCACCAGGAGGCAAGAAATGATGCAGAATCTGACTCCACAACAGAAGGACCTTGTCAAAGCGGGCTTTGTCCTCGCCGTACTGATTTTTGCTGGCGTCTTTTACTACTACGGCTTTTTCGTGAAGCCGGAAATCGAGCGAAAGCAAAAAGAGATTGCTCAGTTTGAGAAGGACATCAAAAAGCTAAATGACGAGTTGCGCCAAGTAGAAGCGCAAATGGGCAATCCTGAAGAGATCAAGGCCAAACGCGAGTTTCTCGAAAAAATCGCTCGTAAGCTTCCCGACACTGAAGACGCCCAAGGATTCTTCCAGGCCCTCGTGGATATCCTCCGTGCCACAAACATAGATTACGATGAACTCATCCCCAAACCCCCGAAACCGTATTCTATCTACACGGAGATTCCTTACGAGATCTTGTGTAAAGCGCGCTACCATGATTTTGGTCACTTCCTCAACCTTATCGAGGAAAATCCGAATCGCTTCATGCGCGTCAAAACCTTCGTTATCGAGAATCAGGCGCAGCGGCCCAGCATCCACCCCATCAAGCTGGAACTCGCCACCTTCATGTTCGTCAGGAAAGGGTGATCAATGATGCGCTTGTCGAAGAACTTCAAAACGTGGTCGATTTTATATGCGGCAGTTGTCGCGTTTGGTGCGGGAGCCGTCGCAGAGACCACATCACCCATGGGAACAAAGACCGACGCGTCTGACTCTGGGATGGTAAGCAATGAGGCAGCCAAAGAAGCGGCCAAGCTTGTTGCCCCCCCCGGCGCACGCGTTCGACTCGCTGAGGATCAGCCAGAAGCCGTGATCCCTGCGGCGCCGGTTAAGGTGGAGGGAGATAACGTCGTGGTAAGCAATGCATCGACGAGTGAGGTCGTTGAGGCAAAGAGCGGGGCAGAGCTGCTGAAAACATTGGGTCTTATCGCTCCCCCGAGCCAAAAGCGCCGCGGTGATCGTGAAATCGATGAGACGAGCGGTACCCGGCTTTTTGACAATTCGGAGATACGTCGTCTTTTGGGAGAATCCCCTACAGTTGTTTACCAAGTCGTTTACGAAGAAAAGCCCCTACCGGATCCCATGATTATCCCTTGGGTGCGTAATGCGGTTATCCTCAAAGAGCGCCTTGATGAAGCGGTTGCTCTTCTCGGAAACGGCCGCGTTCAAGAGGGACGCCAAGCTCTATTGGCCATCATTTCCGAGTTTCCAAATTCCGAAATTGCCCAACAAGCCCAGGCTATTCTTCAGAAGCTTGAAACCGACGTTCTAAAGCCAGAAGGGGCTCAGGCCATGGTGCGAGCGACTCCCACGCCGCCACCGGTGCAAATAATGGTTGACCCGAATGTTCGTATCAGTAGCATCCTCATCGATTCTCGAGATCCCAATGAAAACCGTGTCATGATTAATGGCCGTGCTTACAAGGCGGGTGACGTTATTCGAGGGTTTTCAAATCATCGCGTAATTAGCGTACGCGAAGGCGCAGTGGTGATCGAGGTCGAAGCGGCAGGACAGCGAAGAGAATTTACAATTACGTTGAAGAGTAAGGGCATCGATTAAACCAGGCAAGGCAAGAACTTTTCGAGTGAGGTTGGCAATGAAACGACAAGTTTGGCGCGATATCACCCTGGCTGCAGTGTTTTCAGCTTCCATGGTAAATGTTGTCGTTTGGGCTCAAGGTCCGGGGACGAAGCCAGCTCCTGTTATCCAGGACGATCTTGAGTTCCGTACGGGTCCATCCGCGGTGGCGGCTGAGACCTCGGCTCCAGCCAAGGTCAGCATGGCCGAGGCTGCTCCCATCGTTGTGGAGCCGTCTGCTCCAACGAAGCCCAAGAGCAAACCCGTGGCAGATGACGCTCCCCCTACGGATGAACAAGTCGAAAGCTCGCCTTGGGCTTTACGCAGCGAGGGAGCTATGCCATTTGTCCCTCCCACTGCCCAAAAATCCGCGGCCGAACGAGCCCAGGAGAGCAGCCGTGAGCTGCGGGGCGTGCTCGGCGACGAGATTTTCGACCAGCTTGTGACCATTACCACCGGCCAAGACGAGGACCTTGCCCAGGTAATTCGTCTCCTTGCCGAGCGTGCCGGCCTCAACTTTATCTACGCCGAGGGAGTTATCAAGGGACGCGTCACGCTCAATCTCCGCGACGTCCCGCTGGGCGTCGCTCTGCAGAGCCTCCTTGCGGCCCACGACCTTGCCATCGTGCCTGAGGGCGGTAACGTCTTCCGCATCGTCCGCCGTAAAGACATTCAGCAGACCATTGTCGAGACGAAAACCATTTATATTAAAGTCAACTGGGTTCCCGCGCAGACAATCGCCGATACGCTGAAAGACATCATGGGAACAGGCGTTGGGACTAAGGTTGGTGAGATTAAGGCGCACAAAGAATCTAACACGTTAATTATTACCGACACGCCCACAAATGTCGCTCTCATGCGTGACCTCGTCGCGCAGCTTGATGTGCCTCAAAAGCAAGTGATGATCGAAGCGCGCATGGTCGAGCTCCTCATCAACCAAGGCCGCCAGCTTGGCTCACGGACAATTATCGAGCGTGCCGATAGCAGTGGCAATAGCGAAGTTTCTGGGCAACTTGGTAAAAATGCTGAGCATACCGAAACAATTTCGCGTATCGAGATCGATGAAAACGGCAAGCCCACAATCATAACAGAAGAAGTAACAGTCCCGGCTAAGCCCGTCGATACGCTTATCAGCAATTTGCTCGTGGGAGGCGGGGCGCCGAGCCTAAGCTTTGGGACTGTCGTTTCGATTCTGGGCAAAGACTTTGACGTCGCTGCAACCCTCGATGCTCTCGAAGCGCGCCGCATTGCCAATATTCTCGCCAATCCGCGGGTGATCACGCTGGACAACGAAACAGCTCAGATTAACATCAAGCGCGACAACCCCTACATCGAGGCTCAACAAGGCGTTGGCCAGCAGGCCGTGGCCGCAAGCGTCAAATTCAAAGAATCGGGCGTCGAGCTCATGGTCACGCCTAACATTACCGACAATGGTTACATCCGCATGAAACTTATGCCGCGGCAGGAAATTTTTGCCGGTGAGTTCAAGAACCCGACGACCGGCTCCAGCATCCCGATCATTGACAAGCGCGAGGCACTAACCAACGTCATCGTCAAAGACGAAGATACTGTGGTCATTGGTGGCCTACGCGAGATTGATAGCTCCGATGCCCGCAGCCAGGTGCCCTGGCTAGGCCAGGTGCCCATCATCGGCTGGTTCTACAAAGGCCAATCTCGCGGTTTCTTGAAAAATGATCTCATGCTCTTTGTGACCCCCCATATCATCAAGACCCCAGTCTTGACGGGGGCCGAAAACTACAGTTACTCGCGAATCGATGCACACTGGGATCTGCCCGACTACTTCTTTGACGACTCAATCGAGATTCGCGAGCGCCGTCACCGCGGCGAGATTAATAGCAATCCTCTCTCCTTCAAGCCTGAGCCGGTGAAAGTTCCTGCCAAGGCGCAGGAGGGATCTGAAAACTGAGTCTGAGCGCGGCGCTTATGCCGCCACGCGCGACAGTTGCCAGGGCGGGAAGAGTTCATGAGCTTTTCCCGCCCTTTGCTTTTGCGCCGGGTGATGACGGGTCACGAGCTTTGAAATGAGACCGTGATGTCTCGGGGCGATTTCGCTGTGGGGCCTTGTTTGTATTTTTGCTGAGCGGTCTCCTCGAATCCAGAGCGGGTGGGATGGGCAAGAGACGTTTTGTGTGCACTCCATTTCGTGTTTCAAAGCAGGTATGAGACACCCGATGTCGAGGCCAGAGAGGAGGATGCGAATGACTCGTCGGCTTGCTCCAAAGGACAGGCGTTTCGAAGCTTTCAATTCACTTTTTCAAACAAATGATGCTCGCGTCGGTGGCGCACAAGGCCGGCGAAGAAGACGTTTCTCTCACACAAAGCTCTCAACTAGCCTCACTGAAAATATTGCAAGCTCTCCCTCGAGGATGCCGGCCGATCACAAACACTTCGCTGCGAGGCTTGTGTTGGCGCTTCGGCGGCGACAAGAGAATCTTCGTCGACATTGCGCTCGGCTGCGGAAAAAGAGCCGGTCTCAAGCAGCCCCAAGGTTTTTGCGATAGACCCAGAAGCAGCGGTCGAGCCAGGCGTCGCAGAACCTCGCGTAGAAGCAGATAGGTCCCACCCACGGAATGATGGCTTGCTTCCATCCCTGCCGCGCCAATTCGCGCAGGCACAATCTGAGAAGGAGCGCCCCGATGCCTTTGCCCCTGCATTCTGGGGACGTCCCCATCGGCCCAAACCACGGCAGCGACGCATTGTTTCCCTGGTAGGCAGCAAACCCAACGACCTCTCCCTTTCGGACCGCAATAAAAACTCTCGGCTCATCGGCGTGGAGGGCGCGAGAAACCTCGTTGCGCCACGCACGCCAGTGTGCGGCAAGGAATGACTCAAGTTTCTCCCAATCGGCCATCAGGGCGCGGCGCACCTCAAACCCCACCTGACTCATCGCGGCAGCTTGCGCGTCGAGATCGCCCCAGCGGTCCACGGCAAGATCGCAAAGCATATTATGATTCTCGTGCGCCATCGTGTAGCTGTGCCGCAGGAAAAAGCACACGGCGGGCGTGTAGCGGAAATCCAGACCAGGCATAAAGTAATTCTGCGGAACGTCCATGACAGAAACTTCCGTCAGCCCCTGTGCGAGGAAACGCTTTTCAAGCTCCTTTAGCAGCACAGAGCCGACGCCCCGGCGCTGCGCGCCCGGAGCAACGGCCAGGAGTCGAACGTAGCCCCGATGGAGATCCTGGGGGTTCATTCCTCTGGCACCTTGGATAAACCCGATAAGTTTTTGGCCCTTCACTGCTGCTAGGCCGAGTTCAGGCCAGTTGTCGGCTGCAGCCCAGCACTTCTCAGCAATGACGTCTTCGTTGATCGGATCCAAGGAAAGTGAGCTCCGCGCAATGGCCGTTGCTTGCTCCACGTCGCTGGGTCTGAGTTCCCGAAGGCTGAAATCCATGTCTCAGTGTTTCTCCCCGTGGTTGCTCGATTTCGTTCCGTGGCTTTACCGTTGCGCCCCGCTTGTTTCGTGGGCCTGGCTGGCCGCGGAGAGCGTTGCTGTGGACTCAGGAATGATTGCGGGAGAATCAGGCGGTACGCCGCGGCCGGTCGTTTCTGCGGTTGTTGGCGAGGTTGTGGCTGTCGACGAGCTCCTCTTCTCCTCGATGCGTTGCAGCGCCTGCTCGGTATCGCCTAGGGCCTCAATCGTGGGCGTTGCCACCTTGTCCTTCGTCCCAAGAATGGCGTCAGGATCTTCGCCAATCTTCTTGAGCTTCTCTCGGTACTCGGCCACCTTCGCCTCGTTGCCCAATTGGTGATAGGCTTTGATGAGGTGCGCGAGGGCAAACCGGTTTTCCGGATCCAAAACCTCGATGCGACGTAGTTCTGCAATGTATTTGCCGGTCTCCTGAGCCTCGGCATAGGCCTCGGCAAGGATTTGGCGCAGAGCGATGTCTGTGGGGGCTCCGTGGACCACGTTTTCGAGGAACGAGATCTTCTCCTTGGTCTTTCCCTGCTTGTCCAGAAGTGCGAGCAGCTGGGCAAGGTACTCGATTTTGGAGGGATCCTCATTGTAGATGCGCTTCAACCACTCTTGCGCTTCATCGAGCTTATTCGTTAGCAACGCCAACGCCACGAGTTCGCGCTGAGCCCGCTCGTAGTATTTCTTTCGCTCCACGCGGTACTCTTCAAGTTTTGGCTCATAGGTCACAATGTTGCGGTAATAGTTTTTGAGCTCCTCCCTGATCTGGGCCACGCGTTTGCCGTCCGGGTTGCGCTTTTTTAGTTCCTCGGCTAGCTCTTTGGGAGTCGTGGGGTCATTGGCAGATTCGTAAAGCTCGATGAGCTGCTTGCCGATGGTGCCGGCAATCCACTGCACGTTAGGTTTGAGCTCTTGCCGGGCGGCTTCCTTGATCTCCTCGTAAGCCTTTTCAAGCATGTTGAGCTTTGGCACTCCCTCGAGGTCGAGGGCTTTCACTGAGTACATGATGCCCAGATTGAGATGGATCTCCGAGTAATGAGGGAAGACACTATTGAGGCGCTCGTAGACTTTGAGAGCTCCATCGACATCACCCAGCTGGTTCAGGACGTGCCCCAGTTTGTAATACGAGCTGGCAAACGTGGGGTTTTCCGCAATTGCCGAAAGGAAATACTCTTTTGCTTTCTGAAGATAGAGAGTTTTGGCGTCCTCCCGGTAATTTGCCGCTTCCATGTACATCAACGCTTTCCCATGGTCGACCGCACATTTGAAATGGTCGATGCCCTGCGGCACACTTCGCACGATGAACAGTGCCGCCAACACGTAGGCCGCAACTTTGGCTTTGTGGACGAGATTGGCGGGGCGGGGGGTGCTGGTGGGCTCGTCCTGCTCCACTTCGATATTGCGGATCCCCATGCTGAGACCAAAAAGCGACCA
>FWWL01003473.1_pt1 | contig 28667 bp, 24 predicted proteins | sample 2228331 | NCBI WGS metagenome assembly FWWL01 (sample SAMEA103939775, study PRJEB20133) | metagenome
ATGCGGGCGTCTTGCCCGCGTACCCGGCAAGACCTGGGAATGCGGGCGTCTCGCCCGCGTACCCGGCAAGACCTGGGAATGCGGGCGTCTCGCCCGCGTACCCGGCAAGACCTGGGAATGCGGGCGTCTTGCCCGCGTACCCGGCAAGACCTGGGAATGCGGGCGTCTTGCCCGCGTACCCGGCAAGACCTGGGAATGCGGGCGTCTCGCCCGCGTACCCGGCAAGACCTGGCGATGCAGGCGAGATGCCTGCGCACCCGGCAGCTCTTTTCGCCCACTTCAGTGCCGCATAGTGTACAATATCTCATGTTTGACGGTGCGATGCAGCAGGTGCAATGAATGCGGGGATCAGCAGTGCAGCGCCGCCTGTCCTGCCACTCCAGAACACCGTCAGTTTGCGAACGACTCCCTGTCCGAAGGAAATCTTTCGTGAAACACCGTGTTCTTATCCTTTCCACCAGCGCCGGTTCGGGACACAAGAGCGCTGCTGCTGCGCTGGAGAAGGTCTTCTCGCGTTCACCGCAGGTCGAGGAATTGCTCAACCTCGATGCCCTCGAGCGGACGAATGAACTGTACCGCGCCTTCTATTCCGATCTCTATCTGCATCTGGTGCAGGAACGTCCATACCTGCTGGGATGGTGGTATCAGGCGAGCGACGAACCATGGAAGACTGATGCCTTTCGTCTGTTGCTCGACCGTATCAACGCCGACCCGCTTTCACGATTGATCCGTGAATTTGCACCAACCATCACGGTCTGCACGCATTTCATGCCGGCGGGTATTGTTGCGCAGTTACTGGCGGATGGGGCCATTAATACCCACCTTGCCATCGTAACGACCGACTACGATTTCCACTCGATGTGGCTCAGCCCGCGGTTCAACCGCTATTTCGTGGCGCTGGAAGAAACGAAGGTTCACCTGATGGCGCTGGGGTTGCCAGAGGAGCGGATTACTGTCTCTGGCATCCCGGTTGATCCAGTCTTCGAGGAGCCGATCGATCGCGATGAGGTGCTGGCGCGCTACCATCTCGATCCTGGTCTGCCGATCCTGCTGCTGTCCGCCGGTGCGGCGGGAGTAGGTCCCGCGCGTGAAGCAGTGCAGCAAATCTTGCAGATGCGCACGCCGTCGCAGGTCATCATTGTATGCGGCAGGAATGAAGAGTTGCGGAATGAACTGATCGACCTGGTCGCGCCACAGGCGAAACGGTTTCGGGTCCTGGGATTTACTGATGAGATGCCGGCGCTAATGAAGATTTCGACCATCCTGATTGGCAAGCCTGGAGGGTTGACCTCATCGGAAGCGATGGCTGCCGGTCTGCCGATGGTCATTATTGCGCCGATCCCTGGTCAGGAAGAGCGCAACAGCGATCATTTGCTCGAGGAGGGTGTGGCGCTGCGCTGCAACCAGATGACCACACTTGCGTACAAGATCGACCGCCTGCTCGGAAACCCCGAACGCCTGGCGCGCATGCGTGAAAACACCCGCGCGATTGGTCGTCCCGATGCAGCGCGTGTGATTGTCGAGACTCTCCTCAACGAAGAAGCGGACGAACCGGTGACGCTTCAAGAATCAACACCACCCATCCGGGTGCTGCCGCTGCGTATCAACATTGCCGACCTCTTCAGCCCGCCGCTCAAGGACGATGAACTGTTCACCATTACGGATGCGCAGAGTGATGCGCCGCTTGGCGTCGTGACCGGTGCGGAAATGCGGGTGTTATTCGACAATCTGGAGATTGAAAGCACTGAGGATACTGATTTCTACATCAACCAGGAGACGCTGGCGCTGCTCGCCGAGCGCGGCGCCAGCGCCACGCTGCTTGACATCCTCCGACGTGCGCTTGGTGACCGCAGCGAGTGCGATGTGCGCTGGCGGCGGGGAAGGGAAGGGGTGATGTGAACATTACCGATATCTCCTGAAGGCGGCGGTACGGGTACGCTAGGCGTATGGTTTTTCAGGAACCAATCCCCGCCAGCCCGCGGTGGAGTCCTGTTCAAACGAAGACCTCTGTTCTGCATTCATTGTATAAATCCTCTGCATACGTTCTTCACTATCCACACATGACGATCCTGGGACAATGGTTGTGTCTTCTTAACCAATGACGCGCTGCTCTTCCCTGCTGGAACGCAGCATCTTCCACCACGTGCCGCTATACTGGAATCGCGCACTGTCGGTCACAATATTTCGGCGAGGAACGCTTATGAAAACGCTCACCTTCATTCTCGGCATGGAGCGATTCAATGCTCACATCTGGGAGGAAGTCGAACGCAACCTGCGCCAGTCGGGTGTGGCGGTGCGCCTGTTACGCTTCCACGACGGGCACGTCGAACAGCGCGACCCGGCGCTGGCGGATGCGATCAGACAGGCGGATGTGCTCTTCATCACGCTGATCAACATGCGCGAGCAGGCGGAGTGGCTGAAAGCGCAGATCGATCAGGCTGGCGTCGCGACGGTCTTCGCCTTCGAGAGCATGCCCGAAGTCATGGCGCTGACGCGCGTTGGTGAGTACCGTGTTCAGAGCGGTGGACGCGCCTCGATGCCCAAACCGATGCAGGCAGTGCTCCGTCTGATGACGCGCGGACGCGAGGAAGACACCCTCTATGCCTACACCAAACTGACCAAACTCACGGCGAAACTGCTGCCGCTCATGCCTCCCAAACTGAAGGACTTCCGCACCTGGCTGAGCGTCAATATCTACTGGAACCAGCCCGATGTCTACAACCTGACCCACATGGTGCGCCTGATCCTGCGCGATTGTCTGGGACAGAACCTCGATGTCGCGCCGGTGCGTATGATTCCGACGATGGGGTGTTTCCACCCGGCAACCGACGAATTCTTCCCCAACCCCGACGCCTATCTGAAGTGGTATCGGAAGCATCGCAATTCGAAGAAACGATCCAATGCAGCGCTTCCCCCTGACGCGCCACTGGTTGCGTTACTTGCCTTTCGCAAACATATCGTCCAGCGGCAACAGTACGTCGCCGACCTGATCGAAGCGCTCGAAGCGCAGGGTATGGCGGTGCTGCCGATTGTCGTCAGCGGCATCGAAATGCATGTCGCCGTGCGTGAATGGGTGGCGCGGCACAGGGTCGATCTGATCATCAACACGATGGGCTTCCCGATCATCGGCGGACCAGCGGGTTCGACCAAACCAGGGCAGTACCGCGATACGGCAATCAATCTGCTGGCAGGCATCGATGCACCGTACATGGTTGTTCAGCCGCTCCAGATGCAGGACATCGATCACTGGCGATCACATGGCGTTGCACCAATGCAGGCGGTCATTATGTACGACCTGCCGGAAATGGACGGCAGTGTTGCGCCGGTGGCGCTTGGCGCCATTCAGGAACAGCGCATCTTGGCCACTCCTGATCGTCTGGCGCGCGCCGCGCGCCTGGCTACCGGCTGGGTCCGTCTGCGGCGCAAGGCAAATGCCGGGAAGCGTGTAGCGCTGGTGGTCTACAACTTTCCGCCTGGCATGGGCAAACTCGGAACAGCAGCGTTGCTCGATGTACCGGCGACCCTGCACGCAATCTTGAAGCGCCTTGCCGGGGAAGGGTATCGGGTGGAAGGGATTCCGGCGACTGTCGAGGAACTGGCGCAGCAGATCGCAGCTCTCGACACGGCGGAAGACGTGCAGACGGTTGTTCCGGCGCGCACTGCTGTACCGCTGTCAGAGTACCACGCCATCGTGCCTGCCGATCACGCCAATCGAATCGACCGCAAATGGGGCACACCTCCTGGCGACATTGCACCAAGCGGGCGCGACGCCATCCGGCTGGATACTCTCTCTTTCGGCAATGTTATCATCGCCGTTCAGCCGCCGATGGGTGTTCCTGGCGATCCGATGCGCCTGCTGTTCGACCGCGATTTCACGCCGCACCATCAGTACGTGGCGTTCTACCGCTGGCTGACGCAGCGCTGGCGCGCCGACGCGATCGTCCATGTGGGGATGCACGGCACAGCAGAGTGGATGCCGGGGTTGCAACTGGGCCTGACCGGCGATTGCTGGCCCGATCTGTTGCTCGGTGAAGCGCCGCACATCTACCTCTACCCGTTGAATAACCCGGCGGAAGCGGCAATTGCCCGGCGACGCGGGTATGCCGCGATTATCAGCCATCTGACGCCGCCGTATGCGCGCGCAGGTCTGTACCGGCAACTGGCGATGATCCGCGCTGAGGTAGAAGGACTTGAAACACACATGACGACAGACGATGCGCAGGCGCTGCATGAGCAATTACCTCTCGTGCGTGCGCAATTCCCGGAACTGACGCCACACGACGGGGAACCATCCAGTGCATTTTTGCAGCGTGTCCGGCAGTATCTCGATGAGATCGAACAGCGCCTGATTCTCGACGGTCTGCACATTTTCGGCGCCGCGCCGGCGCCAGACCGGGCAGCGGCGTTGATCGAAGCTGCGCTGGACGTGCCGCGCGAAGGTCGGCTGGGGCTCTCTGGAGCGCTTCGGGGCATCGGCGTTCCTGAGGATCGAGTCGCGCAGGCGCGCACCGATTTTGTCCGCCGTTTCATCATCGAACAGCAGCCGATCAATCTCATTGACTGGCTCCAGGAGTTCGGGCGTTCACCTGACATCGACGTACTGTTCGATCCGCAGTTCTATATCGACCACGGACGCGCCATGCTCAACGGTCTTGCGCAGGCACCTGGTGAACTCGACGCGCTCGTGCACGCGCTCAACGGCGGCTACATTCGTCCTGCTCCCGGCGCCGACCCGGTGCGTGCGGGTGCAGCAGCGCTGCCGAGTGGGCGCAACATTCACAGTATCGACCCATGGCGCCTTCCGTCAGACGCGGCGCTCGAGCGTGGCAGCGTGATGGCAAACCAGCTCCTGGAGCAGCACCGACTGTCGTTGCCGCACGGGTCATACCCGCAGACAGTAGCGCTGACATTGTGGGCGCTCGACACCATCAAGACCGAGGGAGAAAGCATCGGTGCAGCGCTGGCGCTGGTCGGCGCACGTCCTGAGCGTGACGGGCAGGGCAAAATCTGGCGCTACGAACTTGTGCCGCTGGAAGAACTGGGACGACCGCGGATCGATGTTCTCCTTGATGTGAGCGCCATCTTCCGTGACACGTTCCAGATCAGCCTCGATCTGCTCGACGACCTGTTCCGTCGCGCGGCGGAAGCGGACGAACCACTGAAACAGAACTTCATTCGGGCGCATGCACTCGAGCATCAGGCACGGGGATTGAGTTGGGAACAGGCGACTGCCAGAATCTTCACCCAGGCGCCTGGAAGGTACGGCGCCGGCGTCGATGAACTGGTTGAAGAAGGGCAGTGGCTGGAAACGAGCGATCTGGCGGACATGTACATCCGGCGCAATGGTTTTGCCTATGGCGGCGGACGGAGTGGACAGGAAGCCGGTGAAGCGTTGCGTGGCATGCTTGGCACCGTCGAACACGTCTTCCAGGCGATTGACAGCGTCGAGTACGGATTGACCGACATGCAGCACTACTACGGTCATAGCGGCGCGATCCGGCTGGCGGCGGGGCGCGCGCGAGGCGGAGATGTACCGTTGAGTTACGCCGAGAGCCATACCGGGCATGTGCGCGTCGCGCCGGCGGAACAGTTGATCCGGCTGGAGGCGCGCGCCAAACTGCTCAACCCGCGCTGGTACGAGGCGCTGCTCCAGCACGGGTACGCCGGCGCAGCCGAGATCGGCAACCGTTTCACCTACTTGGTAGGATGGAGCGCAACGACCGGCGCCGTCGAAAAATGGGTCTACGACCAGATGGCAGAAACGTTCGTGCTCGACGAAGCCATGCGCGAGCGGCTGGCGCAGGCAAACCCGCGTGCTGCGCGCAATGCCGTTGCGCGTCTGCTCGAAAGCCACGGACGCGGCCTGTGGCAGGCGGACGACGAAACCATCGAGCGATTGCAGGCAATCTACGCCGATCTTGAAGACCGGCTGGAGGGCGTGACCCAGGCATAGTACCAGTGGCATTTGTGCCTGCATTATGCACTTATGGATTTGTTGACCTGATGAAGGCGTCTACAAGAGGCGTCCCGGCGCGATGCGCCCACCCTGCATCCAATGTCGTAGGGGCAGATGACTCATACCATTTTTGATTTTAGATTTCGGATTTTGGAGTGCTACACCTGGTATCACAAAGCCTGAAACCGCATATAGCAATGGAGAATCTACACCTCGATACTGTCGGCGGCGGTATCGATCATACGCAACAGTTCATCGCGTGAGACGCGCCGACCACGTGATCGGATCCAGCGCGCGAACCAGCGCAGGTTGTTGTGGAAAGCAATGATCGCTTCTTCCTCGGACAACTCCGGCACCTTCTGGCGCAACAGCGCCAGAATCGCCTCACGCTCCTCGCCGTCGATCTCAGGAATGCTCATCAGGATTCGCTCGGCGCGCAAAAAGAAAATCTCGCGCTCCAGCGGCGGAAACTCATCCCCGATCTGCCGGATGTTGCCCAGATAACAGACGGTGCGCTGGCGCGGCGTATCTTTCTCGTCTCGATAACTCTCCACCAGATACGCATCGTGGAATGTCACATTTGCAGCACCAGCGTTTTTATGTTTGCGAACGATCCAGCGAATGTACATGGTCACCCCTGTGCTTTCCAGGTCCCCCTGTGGGATAAAGACGTCGTGCAGTCGATGCGCTATGTTCTCCCCTTCTTCGGTCTTGCGCCTCGGAAGGGGAACATCGATCTCATCTGCCCGCCATTATCATTTATTTTGAGAACATACTCTATCAGTATAGCATGTTCCACAGCAGTATCATCTCAACGACTGCGTTCCACCCCGACCCGCGCGCAGAGGTGCGCCAGCGGGCACACGCTGCAACGCGGCGAGGTTGGATGACAGATATTCTGCCCCAGCGTGACAAGCAGCCCATTGATTTCCTTCCAGTACTCGATGGGTAACATTTCGCGCAGTTTCATCTCGGTTTCATCGGGCGTTTTGGTCTGTACATACCCCCAGCGGTTGCAGATGCGATGAACGTGCGTATCGACACAGATTCCCGGCAGATCGAAGCCGGCAGTGAGCACGAGATTGGCTGTTTTCCTTCCAACGCCTGGCAGCGCCAGCAATGCATCGAGGTCGGCGGGAACCTGTCCATCGTACTCTTCGATGAGACGCTGACAGATAGCACGGATCGTGTGCGCTTTCGTGCGGTAGAACCCGACCGGGTAGATCAGCGCGGCAATTTCCTCTTCACTGAGCGCCAGCATCTTTTCCGGTGTATCGGCGGCCGCGAACAAACGTGGCGCAACCACGGCAGTCATCGTATCTTTGGTGCGCAGGCTGAGAATAGTAGCAATAAGGATGCGGAATGGGCTGTTCGCCTCCTCCTCCCCCATGCCATCGATCAGCGGTTTGGGAAAACGCGGCATCTCGGCGCGCAAGATCGCCATCGCAGCGCGGATGTCGAAGTCGGTCACGGTCTGTTTCTCATATCAACTGCCAGGAGCCCGATCAGCGCCACTTCGATGAGTTTGTCGATGTACGCAATGAGTGAGCGTTCACCGACGATCGCCCATCCCACGATCGTCACTGCTGTGAATCCGATCAACGTCCAGCGAATGATTCGTCGGTATGCGGCGAACTGCGGCAGGAAGAGCGCCGCTGCCAGCCCGATGTATCCCAACCCGTTGAGGTAGAACATGATCAGGTTCGTCGGCAGCGCCAGCACGATATGAATGAGCGCTGTTGCAGCCGTCAGCAGGATGATGCCAATCTGGATTGGTCCGAATGTCACGCGCGCGCCTCCACCATTCCACGTTCACGACCATTGAGGTCGAATACGTTCGCACGTTCCACGCTGAACGGTCAACGTTCCACATTCACTCCCAACACGTTCGCTACCGTAAAAATGTCTTTGTCGCCGCGTCCCGACAGGTTAATCAGGATGATCTGATCCGGGCGCATGGCGGGCGCGAGTTTGATCGCCTCAGCCACGGCGTGCGCACTTTCCAGCGCCGGGATGATCCCTTCGAGACGCGCCAGCGTCTGAAAGGCATCGAGCGCCTCTTCGTCGTCGGCGAGGGTGTAGGTCGCACGCCCCTGGTCGTGCAGCAGTGCGTGTTCCGGACCGACTGCAGCATAGTCGAGTCCTGCCGAGATACTGTGGGTCAACCCGATCTGCCCGTCGTCGTTTTGGAGCACATACGTGTACGTCCCCTGGAGGACTCCCGGTCGTCCGCCGGCAAAGCGCGCCGCGTGGTCGCCGGGCGTGATCCCGCGACCGCCAGCTTCGACGCCGCGCAGCGCCACATTCTCATCACCAATGAAGGCGTGGAAGATGCCGATCGCATTCGAGCCTCCGCCGACGCATGCCAGCACCACATCGGGCAAACGTCCGGCTACTGCCAGGATCTGTTCGCGCGCCTCTCGCCCGATGACACTCTGAAAGTCGCGCACCATGGTCGGGTAGGGATGTGGACCGAGCGCCGAACCAAGGAGGTAGTAGGAGTCCGGGTTGGTCACCCAATCGCGCATTGCTTCGTTGATCGCATCTTTGAGCGTCCGCGATCCGCTGGTGACGCCACGCACCTCGGCGCCCAGCAGACGCATGCGGAAGACATTCGGCTGCTGGCGCGCCATATCGTCCACTCCCATATACACCACGCACTCCATCCCCAACAAAGCGCAGACAGTAGCAGTTGCGACGCCGTGTTGTCCGGCGCCGGTTTCAGCGATGATTCGGGTCTTGCCCATGCGCTTCGCCAGTAATCCCTGTCCCAGCGCGTTATTGATCTTGTGCGCGCCGGTATGCGCCAGGTCTTCGCGTTTGAGGTAGATCTGTGCACCACCAAGGTATTCGGTCAGACGGCGGGCAAAGGTGAGAGGTGTCGGTCTGCCGGTATAACTGCGGTGCAGGCGGTCGAGTTCATCCCAGAATGTCGGGTCCTGGCGCGCGACCGCATATGCTTCTTCGAGTGCTGCGACTGCCGGCGCCAGCGTTTCGGGGATGTAGGCGCCGCCGTAGGGACCGAAGCGACCGGTATGCGCAATATCAAAGGTGGTACCGTGCTGGATACTGGATGTCATGGATGCTCCTCAGCAGCATTCAGAAAGAGTCGCCGAGTCGGCGAGTCGCGTAGGTCAATTCACGGGTGGCGATACCTGCAATGCCGCCGCTCTGCTCACATGCAGCGGCCTGTTCGCGTGCTGCAGATGCCAGCGCCTGCTCACCGAGTTCATCGAAGCGCGCGGCGGCGGCGCGCATGAGACGCGCTGCCTCGTGCGGGTCGTCGGTTGTGGTGGCGCGTCGCATCAGGCGCGCTGCCATCGACCGCGCCGCCGCCGCGCGCACGTCGTCACTCAGGGGAGGCGCATGGGTGGTAACCGTAGCCTGGATGTCGGTATCTGCAAGGCGTACTCCTGCCGACAGCGCCGCCACCCCGGCAAGCCACAGCGGTCCGGGGTTCGCCGCCGGCGCCAGAAACTCGAGCAGCAGTATTACCGGCGTCCCGGCGGACAGATCGCCCAGTGAAACGGTTGTGACATCCATTGCGGCGGCGCCGGTCGGCTCGGCGAGCAACGCCAGCACCGGGCGCAGGCGCGTCACCCGTCGCAACTGCACACCGCGCATCGGCGCAATGGCGATGGTCACGGCAGGAACGGCAGCGGCGCGTACCGTCTCGAGTTCAGCGCTGATGGCCCGTGGAATCGCAGATGCGCGTTTCAAGAATAGTGCGTGCCCGCCGCTGCGATCGGCAATCGCCGTCAGCAGGTCGTCCTGAAACTCACCGCCCAGCCCGATGGTCGTGATAGCGATGTGCTCGCCAGCCGCCTGATCTGCCAGCGCCAGACACGTTGCAGAGTCGCGGGTGAAGCCATCGGTCAGCAGGAGAATCCGATCGGCGCAGCGCCCGTCGCGGTTGGCACGGATCTGGTTGATCGCCAGTGCAATGCCATCCGCCAGATTCGTGCCGTCACCAAGGTTGAGTCCCGGCAGACGCTCGATGGCGCGCACCAGCGTCACCCGGTCCGATCCGACCATACCGGGTATCAGCAACAACGCATGATCGGCGAAGACGACCAGCGCCAGGCGATCATGGCGGTCGAGACGTTCAACGATCGTATGAAGCGCGTGCACGACGTGATCGAGTGCACTCGAGGCTGCGTTGCGCACTTCTTGCGGCACGGAGCCGCTCAACTGCCACACCGGCACGCCATCGACCAGCATCTCCTGCGCTGAACCGTTGCGCAGCAACGAGCGAAACTGTGTTTCGTCAACGATCGGAATACGCATCGAACGGCTGACATCCGCTACCAGCGCCCAGTTGACCGGCCGCGATGGAACCGCGCCACTCGCAGACGTCTGCACGGTGAGAATCACATAGCAGACCTGCGGTTCGCAGCGTGCCTGGAGGGTGAGTGGTCCTGGACTGGTGGAGAGTGTCAGCGCTGGCATAAGTTACATTATACTATGACCGTGGACCGTGGAACGTGGGAACGTGCGAATGTGGGAACGTAGAATGTGGAACGTGGGAACGTGGAATGTGGTTCTCGAAAGGTTGAATCCATGTCAGACACCCTCGAACAGGCGATTGATCGTCCGGTTACACGGCTGAGTCGCGCGCTGCCGTATCTGGTGCTTCTTGGCGGTGTCATGGTTGCTGCCGCTGCATCGATCATGATCCGCTATGCCCAGGGGATGGAGATGCCGTCAACCACAATTGCTGCCGGTCGGCTGGGGCTGGCAGCGATCATTCTTTTTCCGATTGCCTGGTCACGCGCCGGAGACGAGTTACGTCGCCTGTCACGCTGCGACGTGTTGCTTGGGATCGTGTCTGGCGTTTTTCTGGCGGTTCACTTTGCCGCCTGGATTTCGTCGCTGGCGTACACGTCAGTCGCTTCTTCGGTGGCGCTGGTTTCGACCAACCCGCTATGGGTGGCATTGCTCTCGGCGGTGCTGCTCCGCGAGCGACCATCACTGCCGACGATCGCAGGGGTCGTGCTGACGATTGCTGGCAGCATATTGATCGGCATCAGCGACAGCACCGGACCCGACAGCGGCAATGCGCTGCTGGGCAATCTGCTGGCGCTTCTGGGCGCATTTGGAGGTTCAATTTATTTCCTGGTCGGGCGCAGCCTGCGCCGCCACATTTCGGTGCTGGCATACATCTGGCTGGTCTACACCAGTGCTGCAGTCGCCCTGCTGATCACGGCGCTGGCGTTCGCTGGAACGTCCAATCCGCTGGAACTTTTTGGCGGATACCCGCCACTGGCATACCTGTTGCTTCTTGGTCTTGCAATCGGACCGCAACTGCTGGGGCATACCGCCTTCAACTGGTCGTTGCGCTACCTCTCCGCCACCTTTGTTACGGTTGCGCTGTTAGGGGAACCAATCGGTTCGGCGCTGCTGGCGCTGATCCTTTTTGGCGAATGGTTTGCGCCGTTGCAACTGGCAGGCTTCGTACTTCTCCTGATCGGCATTGCTGTTGCAGCGCAGGGTGAACGAGGCGGTGAGTAGCGTCGCCTACGCCAGAATATCGATTGCCCCAGGAATGAGTTCAGCCGTCACCGTGCGCGCTCTGGTGGAAAGGACCTCACCATCAGTTGCAACCGGGATCGGCGCTGAACTGCTGATGGCAACGTGCCGCACCCGCGCCATCGTCACCTGGCGCAGTTTTGTGTGCGTGCCTTCGAGCACCTTCGGGATGTGGCGAATGATCTCATCGATGCGCAGATTATCGACCAGACAGGCATCGAAGTATCCATCGTCGATGCGCGCGTCGGGTGTGAGCAAGAACCCGCCCGCCTGATAACGACCGTTGGCGATGCTGGCGAAGAGCAGGCGGCGCTGAACGCGGCGTCCATCGAACTCGATGGTCATGGGATGAGCTTTATAGTTTGCCATTGCCCGAATGATCGCCAGCAGATAAACGGCAAACCCCTTCAGGCGGGTGATCTTGAGCGCCTCAGCCGCCGCCTGTGCATCGAAGCCCGATCCGAGCGCGTTGATAAACCAGCGTTCCTGTTCATTATCGACGCGCACCAGACCCAGATCGACAGTGCGCGTCTGCCAGCGTACAATGCGCTGCACGCTGCCGTAGATGTCGTTCGGCAGAAAGCCATCGAGCACCTTGATGAAGTCGCAACCGGTTCCAAGCGGAATGATCCCTAACGGCACGCGGCGCCCGCTGATCGCCTCTGCGTGCTTGATGCCATTGACCGCTTCGTTGAGCGTGCCATCGCCGCCAACTGCGACAATCGCCCCATACCCGCGTTCGACCGCCTGCCGCGCCATTTCGATTGCACCGCCGCGCGTGTGGGTCATGACCATGTCATAGTCGATGCCGGCGCGCTCAAGCGCCAGGTCCAGATCGTGTCGCCGCTCGCCTGCGTGGCCGCGGCCAGCCCAGGGATTGAGAATGATCAGCGCCTTGTCCATGTTCTCTGCTCACGGTATCAACGGCGCAGATGCGCCGCAGCAGCGATTATACCGGATGTGAAAAGTTCCCCTATTCTTTTTTTCTGTTTTCGGGTATAATCCTTCCAACTTCCCCCTATCTTTTTTTGACGATTTCGGGTATAATCCGCGCAGGTTGACGCGAGGGCGCGTCTGTTTAGTTAACGGACAGAAAGGGAGGGTACAATGACGAACGAAGATCTGCTTGCTCTCATCGAAGAGGGTGTCGAGAATGGTCGCATCTCACCGGCGCTGGCAGCGTTCATCACGGCGGAACTGCTGGGCGTCGAGGCTGCTGAAACGGAGTATGCCGAGGATCGGTTGCTGGAAACAACCGGTGCATCAGCATAATGAACCGCTTCCGGTATGCGAGAGCCGCCCACCCGGGCGGCTCTTCTTGTTTTCCCGCTGTCAAGGGACATCTTATACCAATTGGAATTGAACAGGCCGCATGCGCACGCTCATCAGAGCGCATCACAACGCTATCGCAGCAATCTCCAATCCAAAATCTACAATCTAAAATGGTATTACCCCGCCAGTTCACGGCGAACGATGCGTGTTCCTTCGACCATAGCCTTCAGTTTGGCGCGCGCTGCCCAGCGTGCTGTCTGGCTGAACCCACAGTCGGGTACAATTGTCAGCTTTTCAGGCGACACATACCGCAGCGCCACCCGAATACGCTCGGCAACGTCCTCAGGGGTTTCGATATAGTAGTTCTTGACATCGACCAGACCAGCCGCCAGTTCCTTCTCGTTTGGAAATTCGCGCCAGAGATCGATTTCAGCCAGTTCGCGGTTGGCGAATTCCAGCGCGTACTGATCGGCATGTGTGTCGAGAATGTGGGGAAAGAGAGGTCGGTAGGTGCGCTTTGCCGTCGGACGACCGACATAGTTGCCAAAACAGAGATGCAACCCGATTTTTGCATCGACGCCGGCGACGGTTGCATTGAACAGTTCCACGAATGTGTGTGGGGCATCAGGATGAACGGCAATCGATGGTTCGTCGATCTGGATAAAAGTGCATCCTGCTGCAACAAGCGCCTTGAGTTCGGCATTGATGATTGGCACAAGCGCCTCTGCCACTTCCCAGCGCGTTTTGTAGAGTGCGCCAGGCCTGATCCGTCCGGCGAGCGTGAAGGGTCCGGGGCAGGGCATCTTGATCAGACGAGTTGTCCGTTGTTTGACATAATCAAACTCAGCCGCCAGACCGAGCCCGGCTGGCGCAGTAATCGGTTCGACCGCTTCGTAACTCTCGCGCTGGTCGTGACCGGCAACCCCAACCCGGCGCTGTGGCGGCAGTTCGCGCAATCCTGTGAGAAAGCCATAGAACGCCGCAGTGAAAAAACCAGCGCGGCGCATCTCCCCGTCGCTGACAATGTCAACCCCGGCATCCTCCTGATCGCGGAGGGCCATATCGACTGCGTCATCCTGCGTCTCACGCATGTCCTCCGGTCCGAGTTCACCGCGCTGCGACGCCCACAGTGCGACGTGCAACCACGCGGGCCACGCATACGACCCGATCACGCTGGTTGGAAGAAGCGGGAGATTCATAGAGATGCCTCACAGGTTCTGCTGATCGAGAGAAAACGGCAATCCAGACTTTCATTCCCTCGTGCACCTGGTGTACACCGCCGTGATGAACACAGGTCGGAGAATGCGGGCGAGACGCCTGCGCACCCGGTCACTCTGTGCACGTTGGAAATACGGCGCTATCACCACGCTGTCCATCCGCCATCAACAGGCAACACAACCCCGGTGACAAAGGCAGCGTCGTCGGATGCCAGATACGCGGCAGCGGCGGCGACATCCTCAGGCGCGCCCATCGCGCCGGTCAACGGCTGAAGCTGTGCCAGCCGCTCCTGGATACGTTCACTCTCCTGAGCGCGACGGCTCATCGGTGTGGCAATCAGTCCAGGAGCGATGACGTTAACTCGTATGTTGCGCGGTGCATAATACACTGCCATCGCCCGTGACAGCCCGATGATCCCCGCTTTTGCAGCAGCATAGGCGTGGGTGGCGAAATCAGCGTCGCCGCCAACCATCCCCAGGACGGAACTGAGATTGATGATCGACCCGCCGCCTGTGGCCTGCAAGTGTGGCGCCGTTGCGCGACATACAAGGAAAATGCTCGTCAGATTCACGTCGATGGTGCGTTGCCATCCCTCGATCGTGCAGGAGTCGACCGGTCCGTCGCCCCAGCGCCGACCACTGGCGCCAGCGCCATTGAACACGATGTCGAGGCGATGCAAACGATCAACCGCCTCCGACACTGACCGTTCCACCTGCAGCGGGTCGGTCAGATCGCATACAATCGGAATAAACATCTCTGGAGCGTCACCGAGCAGGCGGGTCTCATTCAGCCCGTTGCCGTCGAGATCGAAACCGGCGACACGCGCCCCTTCTGCCAGGAAACGGTACGCGACGGCGCGCCCAATTCCGCTTGCGGCGCCGGTGACAATCGCGGTTTTTGCTGTCAGACGCATCATCCCCCAGATGTTCAACTTGATGTTGGAGGCGCCGAACGTCCCCCGCCGTACACCTGCGCCACCCGTGCCCGATAATCGTCGTAGGTCCGCTCGAAGAGTTCTTCCGAGGCAGCGCTGCCGATCAGCACACTGCTGGTCAGCACCAGCGGAGGCTGCCCGCGCTTTGTCAGTTCGGCGGCAACCAGGCATTTCAGCGCGTTGACCACCGCTGTGTACCCGATGGTCGACCCAGGACCGACGGGGTACGGCAGTCCTTCGATGATCACCAGGGCATCGCCTGCAGGCGAACAATTATCAATCGTCACATCGGCGCAATCGATCAGGCGTTTCCCGCTGCTGTGACGTGGCCTGGACGCAGTGCAATGGTCGACTGAGACTACGGCGACAACCGGCATCCCCCGCGCCTTTGCTTCGAGGGCCACATCGATCACCACCTGATTGACGCCGCTGTTCGAGAAGATGATGAAACTATCGTGCGGACCGAACACGAAATTGCGCATGATGACCTGCCCTAACCCCTCGACTTTCTCGAGAAACATCGCCTGACGCTGCCCGTTGGCTCCAACGACCGCGTTGTGGTACGTGAGCGACAGTTCGACGATCGGGTGGAAGCCGGGGAAACTGCCGTGTCGCGGAAAGATTTCCTCGATCGGGATGCGTGAATGACCGGTGCCGAACAGATGCACCAGTCCGCCAGCAGCGATGGTATCGGCGCAGATACGCGCCGCTTTGGCAATCGCAGCCATCTGCGTCTCACGCACCCGTCGAACAATCATCTCGGCGCGTTCCAGGTAGTCCAGCGCAGGTGCAGGGTCGAGGGTCATGGCGCCTCACTGCATGTTTGACTGTTATTGAATGTCGATCACCCGTTCGATGATCCGTCCCGTCGTCTTATCGGAGAGGATCTGTTTCAGTTTGTTGCCGTGCATGCGCTCTTCTTTCACCAGCGCATAGCCGTCGATCTCCTGAGCCGCACGACGCAACGGCTTCACAGGTTCGGTTGAACGCCATTCGATCTCGACCGTCTCCCACCGGCGCGATTTCGCTGACCGGTAGGCGGCATCGAGAATGGCATTGACCACATACCCGTCGTAGAATGTCTCCATCGGCGCGCGGTTATTGTCCATGGCATCGAACATATCGGTGAACATGTGGGCATACCCCAGTTCGTGCACCTCATCGCCAACCGGGAAGAGCCAGCCGGTTTCGGTCTCGGCTTTTTCGGCGACGTAGCCGCCGCCGGCGGCGGTAAACATCTCGAAGCCGGTGCGCAGGAAGTGGTTGAGCCAGATCGTACCGTTTGTACCCGCCACCTCATCGCGCAGGTCCATCCCGCCACGGAACGTCCAGCTGACCTCGAATTGTCCGACAGCGCCGTTCTCGAAGCGAATCAATGCAATCGCATTATCCTCGGCTGCGATCGGGTGCACAAGGGTATCAGCCCAGCACATCACGTCCAGTGGACGATTGTTCTTTCCGGCGAAGTTGCGGATAATTTCGGCGCAGTGGCACCCCAGGTCGATAATCGCGCCGCCGCCCGCCACGTGGGCATCCCAAAACCAGGCGCTGTGCGGTCCCGGATGGGTTTCGCGCGAACGCACCCACAGCACATCCCCCAGCGCGCCGGCTTTGACCGACTCCAGCGCCTTGAGTGTCTTCGGGGTATAGACCAGGTCCTCGAGATAACCGGCAAACACACCTGCCCGTTCGACGGCGTCGAGCATCTGCCGTGCCTCGGCGGCAGTGCGACCCAGCGGCTTGGTGCAGAGGACTGCTTTGCCCGCCGCTGCCGCCAGTTCGACTGCCTGCACATGCTGGTCGTTTGGCAGTCCAATGATCACGGTGTCGGTCTCCGGGTCTTCAATCGCCGCCTTGAGGTCAGTGGTGGCTCTGGCAATGCCCCACTTTGCCGCGAATACCTCGGCGCGCTCGCGGGTGCGCGAGTATACGGTCGTAATCCGGTCGCGCCCCCGCTGACCGTGGAGTGTCATGGTGTAAAACATGCCGATCAGGCCGGTGCCAAGCAGTGTGATTGAATGCGACTTCATATGCGCTCCTTTGCTGCTGAGAATTCCCCTTCGAACCGTTGTGATGCCCACAAGGCGGCGCCAATGACCCCGGCTTCACCGCCAAGGTGTGCCAGCGTAATCTGCACACGGTCGAGCGGCGTGAGATGGCAGCGTGCCGCCACTTCTGCGCGCGCCGGTCCGAGAATCCATTCGCCGAGGCGCGACATTCCCCCACCGATCACGATTCGTTCCGGACTGAAGATGGTAATCAGGTTCGCAATGCCGATGCCCAGATAACTCCCGGCGCGCTGCAAAATCTCGCGTGCAATGGTGTCGCCCTGTTCGGCGGCGCGCACGATGATCCCCGGAGTGATCTTGTTCAAATCGTATTCGACCAGGGTTCCGATCTGCGTCGTCATCCCCTGTGCAACGACGCGCAGCGCCATGGCCGTGATCGAAGGTCCACTGGCAAACGTCTCCAGGCAGCCACGATTACCGCAGCCGCAGCGCGGGCCATACGGGTCGATCGTCATATGCCCGACTTCACCGGCAGTCCCGTCGATACCCAGGTACAATCGCCCATCGATGGCGATGCCGCCGCCAATGCCGGTGCCGAGGGTCATACCGATCACGCTGTGCGCATCGCGTCCAGCGCCAAACGTCGCCTCTGCCAGCGTAAATGCGCGCGCATCGTTGATGATTGCCGCAGGACGCCCGGTGAGACCGGTGATGTTAGCAGCCAGCGGCACATTGCGCCAGCCGGAGGGCAGGTTCGGCAGCAGGATCGTCACTCCCTGTCCGAGATCGATCAATCCGGGCACACCGATACCGATCGCGGGGATCTGATCGATCGGCATGTTGATCTGCGCGCAGACCTGTCCGGCAAGCGCCGCCATTCGCTCGATGACTGCTGCAGGACCCTCGTGCGCGTCGGTGGGAACCATGAGTTGGACGAGACGCTCGCCGGTGCGTATGTCAACGGCGGCAGCGGCGATCTTGGTGCCGCCCAGATCAATGCCAAGATAGACGTTCATTGTCTTCTGTTTTTTGAAGATTTTTCGATGGAGTGATACTAGCGCATCAGGGTAGGGCTGTCAAGCGAAGGAGCAACCGGACGTGTAGCCGAGATCTGATCGTATGTAACTCTATCGAATAGCGGCTATGGAAACGGCGAGATTCGTCCGGTTGGGGCACGGCGCCGCCGTGCCCCGATCGAATAACGGCTATGGAAACGGCGAGATTTGTCCGGTTGGGGCACGGCGGGCTTCGTCCTGGGAGCCGAGAGCTTCAGCCCGACAGTATCAGACAGGCGCCGCTCGCTGCCAGCGCCGCGCGCCACGCACTGCTCGCATGCACCGCTATCGGCTATGCTCACTGGTTGTCGCTTCAAACCGCGTCTGCGAGGCGCCGACGCTGTTCCCCGTCGGGACGCAACGTGCGCCGCTGGCGCCCAGACCGAACTGCATGTGGCACGTTCATGAGCCGGTCTCTGACCGTCGGAAGGCGGTGGTACGGGTGCGCCGGGCGTCGGTCTGGCGCGTACCGCCGGAAGGCGGTGGTACGGGTGCGCCGGGCGTCGGTCTGCGCCGGCGGGCTTCGCCCTGGGAGCTGAGGGCTTTATACCGGTTATCATTGGTAATACCGCATTGCCATATGCGGTTTCAGGCTTTGTGATGCCAGGCGTAATCCTCCAAAATCAAAAATCTAAAATCAAAAATGGTATTAGCCCCACGGCATCCGTCGTCAGCATCGCGTGTTAATCGCAGGCAATCTATCGCCTGTCAGCTATGACGCCCCCAGTTACGGATGCATCATGATTTTCGGGAGATACACACGACGTTGATCGGGTAGCGGTGTGGTTGTTCCTGGTGGCGGCGCAGCCGGGAGTGGCGCTGCCAGGTTTTCATACAGCAGGACGCGATTGTGCGACCAGCCAATCGAAATGATGTCCAGATCGCCATCATTGTCGATATCGACGAGTTGCGCGCCATCGTGGTGTTCATCACCGGTGTAGACAATCCAGCGTTGCCATCGCTGTCCGTAGCCGTCGTCATTCTCGAAGATCAACAGGCGAGCGCGTTCGGAACGCGAGGGATCGTGCTCACCGACGACAATATCGAGATCGCCATCGCCGTCGATGTCACCCATGTCCAGGCTCATCGGTCCGATAACATCGACTGCAATGATATGCTCGATCCATGGCGCTGCCGGATCTGCACCCTGTTCATACCACAGGAGTTTCCCCGTCACGCCAATGGCTTCAAATCCTACAACGGCATCCAGACGACCATCGCGGTTGATGTCCGCCAGACGGTTCCGATCCGGACTCCCCGGACCGTTGTGGATCACCAGTAATGTCCATGCTCCATCGTCATTGCGCAACCAGCGCGTTCCCAGGAGCAGGTCGATGTCTCCATCGCGGTCGATGTCTCCTGCACTGAGCTGTTCATCCTGCGAGAGCGGTGAGATGGTGCGTAACGACCAGGTCTCGACGGTTGGATTGTCTGGGATGCGCAGTTTCTGGATGCCGCGTCCGGCCTCGTGCCACGAGAGCGCAATTTCGAGCGGACCGTCAGGCGTGAAGCGTGCGCTGACGGCGCCCTGCAGAAAGTCGCCGGCACTGGAAGCCAGATTGGTGCGCACAACAAAACTGTCACCTTCATTCTGCGCCCAGGCGAATCGACCGTTGCGTTCGGCGCCGCATCCCTGTGTGCCGAAGATATCGAGGTCGCCGTCATTGTCGAGATCCGTCAGAATTGCTGCGTTGCGAAGCGGTTCGCCGATCGGTGAACGAACCCAGTTTCCATCGGCGCGTCCTGGATTGCGATACCACCACGCGCCGCTCACAATGTCTGGGAAACCATCACCGTCGAAATCGCCGTGCAGCACAAAAATGGCACGATCGGGTCGCGCAGGATCGATCACGTGGCGCCGCCAGCGCGACAGGTCGAGTTTTGTCGGATTGTTGGTTTCGTTCAGCCAGATGTGAAAGCGCGGCGTCTCGAAATTGTACGGCTTGCCGAGAATGTCGAGGTCACCATCTCCATCGATGTCGCCCAATCGCGACTCGTGATGGTCGATGCCAGGCGGTCCCTCTGCCAGGTGAAAGACACCCGCGCCGTCACCATAGAGCAGGATCATGCGTGAGTCGGAGTTTGCACCATCGAGACGCATTTCACCACAAAAAATATCGAGTGTTCCATCGAGATTGATATCAGCCAGCGCCAAGCTATGCGCTTCCTCTACCCGATCGACCAGAACGCGCCGCTCCCACGCACTGCCCGTCCAGTGATACAGATTGATCGTCCCTCGTCCATGACTGGTGCTTGTGACAATTTCGAGCCGTCCTCCGGGAATGAGCTGTCCGGCGACGACCCGGATGCCACGGTTTCTGCCATCGATCTCTTCAGCGATATACCGGCCCTGCTCGAAACGAAACCAGTAACCTCCGCCGATCAGGTCGGTCACGCCATTCCCATCAATATCGGCGGCGAACAATCCTTCTGCGTAGACGGTGGATGTAAAAATGGGCGTCAATGTCCAGAGCGGTGCATTGCGCGGATCCGGCGGAATGGGCGTCAGATAGAGAATGGAGGGTTGATTCCGATTGCCCTGGTTCCACAACGCCAGTTCCAGCCGTCCATCGCCGTTGAAATCACCAAACGCCTGATCGTGGTGACGGTTCTGACCGCCGCTCTTGATCAGGCGTCGCGTCCATCCAGCGTTTGGGTCATAGTTCGGGTAGGGGTTTTCCCACCAGAACACCCGGTTGCCACTGTAATCCTCACCGGCGACAATGTCGAGATCGCCATCGCCATCGATATCGGCAAATGCACCACCGGCTTCGATGCTCAACTGCTCCGGCTCAATCACAAACCGCTGCCATCCATCGGGAGTCAGACGCAACCAGACGAGCGCAGGCGCCTTCCCGCGACCGCCAACAACGATATCGTCGCGTCCATTACGATCAATATCGAGCGACAGCATCATGGTCTGCTCAACAGGACCTGCCACAGGCGGAGCAGCGCTATCTGCGAGATACGTCCATTGCGTCAGCGGGATTGAAGAAGCCGATAAAAGAGAGCGAGGGGTTACCGCAGGCGTTGCACAGGAACCGATGAGGAAGAGCAGCAGCAGAGCATTGATGACGACACGCAACAAATCACCCCCTTTGCACTAGCGAAGCAACAATGCCCGGATGACACGATCCCATGTAATATCCGCCACCCGGGCAGGTCCGGCGGCGCCGAGACGCGCCGCACAATCAGCTTCATCGAACAACGTATCGATCTGAGCAGCAATTGCGCCCGGTTCTGGTGGTGCAACCAGTCCAGTCACGCCGTGCTCGACGAATTCCAGCACGCCGCCGGAGTCGGTCGTGGTCACGACCGGACGCGCGGCAGCCAGCGCCTGCACCGACGCGAACCCGTAATCTTCATCGAATGGCGCATAGTAGACGGCGCGCGCCGAGGCGTACAGGTCGATCAGTTCATTGTCCGGCACAAATCCGCGAAACTCCACGCGCGAGCCAAGGTTGAGATCGGAAGCCAGGCGTTCCAGGCGAGCACGATCATCGCCGGCGCCAATGAAGATGCAGCGAACCGGATGCCGGGTGCGGGCAAGCGCGCGCAGCAGCATATCGAGGCGTTTTGCCGCATCGAGACGCGCATCGGATAGGATGTAATCACCATAAGGACCGGCGCGCAGCCGTCCCGCGTAGCGGCTCGGCGGATAGAGCGGCTGCGCTTCCAGACCGGTGAAACGCTTGAGGCGCGCTGCGACATTGCGCGAGATGGCAAACAACCGCTGCGCCTCGCCGAGCGTCGCGCGGTCCATCCGCAGCAGTTGATCGCGGATTGCCCGGTCATCTGGGGTATTGGTGAAATCCGACAGCGGGGCGCCGTACCAGTCATACGCCTGGCGATGCTGATGCACCAGCCAGACGACCTTGCGCGTATGGCGCGCCGCATAGGAAGGGAACTTGGTGCAGATAATCTGGTCAACCGGTGCGCCGTTGACCTGCTCCAGGTCGAGGAGGCGCCACGCAAGCACCGAAGGCATCAGACGGTCGTGGGGTTGCCAGGCATAGGGCAGCGCCACAACATCGACGGTGTGCCCGCGTTCACTGAGAGCATCCCGCAGACCTTCGACGAGGAGTTCAGCGCCGCCGCGCGCAAATGGCACCTGTGCCGTGCAGATCAGAATGCGCATGGGCATGCGCACAGTATACCCGAAAAACGATCAGCGGATGCTGTTGGCATACTCGATGCCACTCTGCAGTGTGCCACGAGTGACAATGCCCTGCAGACTCACCCCCATCCCGACGAGTGTCTGCGCGACTTCCGGGCGAATGCCGGTGAGGACGACTTCGGCGCCCAACAGGCGCACCGCCTGCGCCGCCTGCATCAGTGCGCTGGCGACATGCGTATCGACAATCGGCACGCCGGTGATGTCGAGAATAACCACGGACGCACGGTATTCGGCGACGCCATGGAGCAGGCGATCAACCGTCAGTTGTGTCCGTTGTGAGTCGAACGCGCCGATCAGCGGCATCAGCAACACGTGGCGGTTGAGCGGGATGAGCGGCGTTGAGAGTTCCGCCAGCGTGCGCGCCTGCATTTCGATCACCTGCTCCTGCAGGCGCAACCGTTCTTCGTTCGCCTTCTGCAGTTCGAGCGTTTTGGCGGCGATCTCATCGAGTAGACGCTGTTGACGCTCACGCTCACGCGCCTCGCGGAGCATGGCAATTTCATGCTCGATGGTGCGCGTCGATTCGTAGACATGGAACTCGACTGATGTTTCGGGACCATCGGTAACCATGTTCTTCTCATCAGCCCAGCATGGAACGCCAAATGCATGGGTGAAGAGGCCGATAATCTTCCCCTGCAAAAACGGGCACCCCCAGTTGACCGGCTGCCCGCGTTGCATATCGAGTTCCCAGGGGTTACGGATACGCACGATGGCTTTCCGCTGCTGCAGGTCGCAGAAAGGAAGTTCGAGACGCCCCCATCCGATGGTGCTGATAACCTCGCCCCACGCCAGCAGCCCTTCCTCGAACGTGGCGCCGAGCGCCAGCACAACATCGTGATAGTCTTCCGCCGTTCCAAAACTCCCGCTATGCGCCACCAGCAGCCGGAAGAGCGGGATGCCGATCTCGTCCGCCAGCGGACGGAGAATCTTCAACAACGACGGGTTCAACCACAGGAGCGCCGACGGGATGCCAAAAAAACGCAGCCGGCCCTCAGCGGTAGACCACTCGAATGGGGTGCGATTGAGAACAACTGCATAATGGTCAGTGAATACTTCGTTGGTCATCCGCCACCTCCATAACCACCTGTCAACCAGACACGCACATATAGTATCGTAACAGGCGCAGAGAAGAGACTCGAATTTGAAACGATTGCATAGCAAACGTGTAATACTTTTTGAATCCTTTACAATCCCCGGCAGGACATGCTATGATCCTGCATCGGGGCTGATACCGCTTACATCCGCCGGTTTCTCTCACCCAATCTGAAACCGCAGAGACGTTCTACACCGATTGCTTCACGATCCATGGTGCACCATATCGAACAGGAACACAGGCGCTTTGAGCAGCAGCGCCGCCTGATCTACCGTATCGCAGGCGTTCTCGGTGTGCTGGCGATCCTCTATGCCCAGTACAGCACTCTTACCGATACGAACCTGTCGTATCTCTACCGTGCCGTGTACGCGATCAACCATATCGTATTCGCCAGCCTCTGTGTTCTGATCGTCTGGCATCTGGCGCGCTCGCGCATTCCGGTTGACCGTCTCGAGCGGTTGATGCTGGTTGTGTTTATTGTTCAGTCGCTGGGGTTCAACAGTATCATTCCGGCGATCTTTCGTCCAAGCCCTTCGGACATGTTCATCGATGCGGTCGGTGACGATATCTGGTTTCTGCTGATCATCTGCATTCTGGCGATCCACATCTATGACATCCGCCGTGGCGCGCTGATCGCCGTCGGTGTCTTTGTGACATCGTTTGCCATTGTTCTGGCGCAGGTTGTGCGCTGGAACATCCTGGATGTCGATCCTGCCAACAGCGAGCGAGTGGTCAGTATCTATCTGATGGCAGGCGCGCTGCTTGGGTTTCTGATTGTTCTATCGGCATATCGAGCGCATGCAGAACGCCTTCGGACGGAGTATGAACTGATGACGCACATGGCGTATACCGATGCGCTGACCGGGCTCGCCAACCGTCGCCGTTTGTACGAAGAATTGCGCCAGCTGATTGCACTGGCGGATCGGTATGGTCAGAGTTTCTGCGTCTGTCTCTTCGATCTGGATCACTTCAAGCAGTTGAACGACCAGCACGGGCATCTGGCTGGCGACCAGGTGTTGTGCGCTGTTGCGAAAACGGTGCCGCACCACCTGCGCACGGTTGACCGCTTTGGGCGCTGGGGCGGTGAGGAGTTTGTCGTGTTGCTGCCACAGACCCGCGCGCACGATGCCCGGACAGCGCTGGAACGAGTGCGTCTCGCGTTGCATACCATTACGCTGCCCAACACACCAGCCATCTCGGCCAGTTTTGGTGTTACTGAGTATCTTCCGGGTGATAGCAGCGAAACCATTTTGCATCGCGCCGATCAGGCCATGTACGTGGCAAAGATGACCGGACGCAACCGGGTCGTGCTGGATGGCGAACCGGTGGAAACGTGGAGTGTATAATACTGTTTGAGATTGGAGATTTTAGATTGCAGATTGTTGCACAAGGCGTCCAGATGCGCTTTGATACAACCCTGCGCCTGATCGAAATCGCCTGGTTCCGTCGTGTCTCTGTCCATTTCTGAACCGTTACGCGCGGGGAAGTGTCAGCGCACTCGTCAGCAGGTACATTCGCACATGCACACGTTCCACGTTCACACATTCGTACATGCACACGTTCCACATTTCACGTTCGCACGTTCACACGTTCCACATTCACACGTTCTGACGGCACACGATGCGCCCCGCCACACACCTGACATCTCACGCCCTCGGTCTTCTCGCTACGCTCTTCGCACTCGCGCTGGCGCTGCGTTTCTACCGCATTGACGTACAGAGTTTCTGGTACGATGAGGGATTAACAGTCGCTCTTGCGCTCAAACCGCCTGGCGACATCGCGCGCGCCGCCGCCGCCGATGTTCATCCGCCGCTCTATTACTGGCTCCTCCATGGCTGGCTGCGGATAGCCGGAACAACCGAGGCGGCGGCGCGCGCGTTCAGTGCATTGTGTGGCGCCATCACTGTTGTGCTCACGACGCTCCTCGGTCGGCGCTGGTTCGGTGCGAGCGCTGGATGGATCGCCGGAATTGCTGCTGCCGTTTCTCCCTTTGCCATTCATTACAGCCAGGAAACCCGCATGTATGCGCTGGCGATGTTGCTGGCGACATGCCTCTGGATGGCGTTCGATAGGCTGGTGCACGGCGCGAACGCTGCTGACCGGGTAGAGACGACATCATTGCACCGGCGATGGCAGCTGCTCTATGGCGTCGTGGCGCTGGCAGCGCTTGCGACTCACTATTTCATGGTCACATTCGTGGCAGCAACGGTGCTGATTGGAATACTGCTCCTGCGCCGCCGCGCGCGGCTGGCGTGGATCGCCGGACACCTGGCGCTCGTAGGGTTTTTCATCGCAATCGTCTGGAACAGTCGTGAGCGCCTGGCAGTCTGGACATTCGCCAAACAGCCGACCGATCCGTTCTTCATTCTCGCCGACGTATTGCGTGTGTTCAGCCTCGGTCCAGCAGCATCGGACGCCTCCTGGTTCTGGCTTGCTGGCTTTGTGGCGCTGCTCGTGGCAGCCGCAGCGGCGTGGCGCACGTCGCCAGCCACGACCGGCATGGCGCTTGCGTGGCTCTTCGTGCCGCTGGCAGCGATCATTGCGCTCTCGCTCAACCAGCCGTACTACAAGCCACGCTTCCTGCTGGCTGCGCTTCCCGCTTTTCATCTGCTCCTTGGCGCCGGCGGCGCTACCCTGGCGCGATATGCGACCACGCACTTCGGTTCGCGTGCAGGCGCAGGCGCTGCACTGCTCGTCGCTGCGTGGGCGCTCGCGGCTGCGGTGGCGCCATTGCGCAACGAATGGTTCAATCCGGTCTTCCAGCGCGACGACTACCGTGGGCTGGCGCAGGCAATCGCAGCGACCGCCCGACCCGACGACGCCATTCTGTTGATCGGTCCGGGGCAGATCGATGTGTTCGACTACTACTTTCATGGGTCGCAAACGCGCTACCTGTTGCCGCGCTTCCGTCCACTCGATCCGGCAGCAACAGTCGCTGAACTCGAACAGATGGAACAGCGTCATTCGCGGGTCTATGGCGTCTTTTATGTTCCTTATGAAGCCGATCCTGAAGGCGTCGTGAGCGCCTGGCTCGCCGAACGCGCCTTCCGCGCCGAGAGTCGCTGGTACGGCGGCGTCGAACTCGTCGTCTACGAACTCGGCGATACGGGCGCCCCGCTGCGCGATGCCGACGTCCGTTTTGGTGATACACTGGTTCTGGAACGAGTCGCAGCCTCGTCGCGGCATGTCGCAGGCGGGGATGCAGTGCGGATCGAACTGCACTGGCGCGTCGTCGCGCCGCCAGCTCGCGATCTGTTCCTGTTCGTACATGTACTTGACGTACATAACCACATCATTGCCCAGCACGACGGACTGCTGGCGCGTGTGCCGGCCAGCCTCTGGCAACCCGGCGAACAGTACCGTAGTCGCGCAGCAGTGCTTGTACCACCGGACACCCCGCGGGCGCCGTACCGCCTCGTCATCGGCGTGTACGATCCGCGCGCCGGCGAACGGTTGCGACTGGAAGACGGACGGGATATGCTGGACATCGAGTGATACCGATTTCACTTGAATACTCCGCAAACGGGGTTCCGTCAAATCGCATCAGAATGCCCTTTACGGCTACCTACCCCATCCGCTCTTCCGCCAGCGCGGTGGTCACTGCCGGACGCGGCACACGCAGGCGCATCCAGCTCAGACCGACGACCCCCACTGCCAGCAGAACGACGAACAGCGCCTCGTAGCTGACGAATTCGGCGAGCCAGCCGGAGAGGAGTGGTCCTGCCGCTGCAACCGGCGCCATGACGATATTTGAGACGCCAATATAGGCGGGGCGCTGTGCCGGCGGTGCGAAACTGAACACCAGCGTGAACCCGGAGAGAATGTACCCCGCCTGAGAAAAACCGACCAGGACGAAGATCACGAAGAACCAGACCGGCGCCGGCGCGATCAGCGCCAGCATGATCGCCAGCAACCCCACGGCGGTCGAAAGTTCCAGCACCTGCTTGTGGCCCCAGCGATCCGCCATGCTGCCGAGGAGCGGATCGCTCACTGCCTGCGCGGCCAGCAGTGCAGCAGTGAATCCGCCAACGTCGGCGCCGGAGAGGTTGAAACGTTCGAGCCCCAGCGCAGTAATGAAGTTGTGACCGATCAGCGCCAGCGCAATGCTGACCCGCCCGATCAGGTAGTTGCGGAACGGGACATCGCGATCAAGCAGCGGACGCACGCTGCGCAGGAACGCCGTCAGCGGCTGCGCCGGCTGTGGCGGCATTGCCGGTTCGATCGTTGCAGCAAGGAAGATAAACGATACCACCATCGAGCCAAAGCAGATGAGCGACAGAATACCGATACTCTGCGGGAAGGGGAATGCGGTCAGCACCCACGCAGCGATTGCCGCGCCGCCGATGCCGAGCAAACCGCCAAGACCGCTCTGCAACCCGAAGAAGATGCCCCAACGCTTGCCGGGGATGACTCGTGCAATGAAATCCTGCCAGGGAATGGAGGCAAATCCGGCAGCAACAGCGTGAAGGGCATAACAGCAAAAGAAGATCGCCAGCAGTCCTGCACCGGGAAGATCGGGCCAGAGGATCAGTACCAGCCCAAGGATCAGGAACGGCAGTCGCTCAAAGAGCGTGACGGTGAGCAGAATGGGTTTGCGTCGCGGCATTGCCGCAATGACAGGCACGATGAACAAGCCAGGCAGGAACCAGCCGGTGTAGTTGATCATCGGGATCAATCCCTGCAGCCAGCGTTCGGGCGAAAGACGTTCGACAAAGAGCGGGAGCACGGTGAAGCGCGACACCATGCTCAATCCCAGATAAAACGTGCCGCCATCGAGCACGTTGAGCCAGAAATTGCGCGCAGCATGGCGCCGGACAACCGCTTCAGCCTGGGCGGTCATCGTCGTTGCTGTGTCGGTCATACCTGCCTTCTTTGTAGTTGTGGAGTCACAGAGCGGCAACGCAGGCTATCATACCACATACGGAATGCGGCTATAATAGTCGGTGTGTGGGTAGAGATGCAGAATGCTCCAGATATGCATGCCTTTGTGTCAGATGGCAGAGGAACGAGTAGAACGATGGCAAACCGGATCGCGCAACAAACAGTGCCAATGATTACCGGCGAGGAACTGGCAGCGTTGAGCAACCTGGAACCGTGCGAACTGATTGCCGGGAGTATTGTCCCTGTGACGCCAACAAGTGATGAACACGGCGGGTACGAAGCCGCCATCGCCAGTATATTGCTCTCATTCGTGCGTGCACACGGTCTTGGAAAAGTACGCTCCGGCGAAGTCGGCGTCTACACGCGCCGAAACCCGGATACCATTCGTGCTGTTGATGTGCTCTTCATAGACAGCTTGCCTTTAGGCGCGGAAACCCGGCAGCTTGAGCGCCGGGAGGAGCGCTCTGCTTGAGCCCGCTTCAGCGCCCGCTTGCACATGCGTTCGGATCGTGGTATCCTTATCCTATGACACAGACGTTCTCC
>FWWL01003475.1_pt1 | contig 28658 bp, 41 predicted proteins | sample 2228331 | NCBI WGS metagenome assembly FWWL01 (sample SAMEA103939775, study PRJEB20133) | metagenome
CTCATTCACTCTTTATTGTTTATGATTTTGAAGAGGTCGAGGTGAATAAAAAGTCGAGGGAAAAACAAAAAAACCACATTGCCTAGGCAATGTGATCGTTTTAAGTTGAATATTAACGTTTTGAGAATTGAGGTGCGCGACGCGCTGCTTTAAGACCGTATTTTTTACGTTCTTTCATACGTGGGTCACGCGTTAAGAATCCAGCTTTCTTTAAAGACGGACGAGTTTCTGCATCCGCTTTTAGCAATGCACGAGAAATCCCATGACGGATTGCTCCCGCTTGTCCTGTATATCCTCCACCATGAACGTTAACAAGGATGTCATAACGGTCAAGATTTTCTGTCAATACAAGTGGTTGCTTAACGATCAACTTTAATGTTTCGATTCCACCGAAATAGGTGTTAATATCACGTTTATTAATGACAATACGTCCATCGCCTGGCACTAAACGAACACGTGCTGTAGAGTGCTTACGACGTCCTGTACCATAATATTGTACTTGAGCCACTGTTGGTTCCTCCCTTCGTTTTTAACCGCGTAATTCCCAAACTTCCGGCTGTTGAGCAGCATGCGGATGTTCCGTACCTGCATATACTTTCAACTTCGTATACAATTGGTCACCAAGACGGTTCTTCGGTAACATTCCTTTAATCGCTAGTTCAATTACACGCTCTGGCTTGCTCTTCAACATGTCAGCTGCAATTGTCTTCTTCAATCCACCTGGGTGTAATGAATGTTTGTAGTAAATTTTATTCTGCAACTTCTTACCTGTTAAGTGAACCTTGCTTGCGTTAATCACGACAACAAAGTCACCTGTATCAACGTTTGGTGTAAATTGTGGTTTATGCTTTCCACGAAGGATGGTAGCCGCTTCGCTAGCTAATCGTCCAAGCGTTTTACCTTCTGCATCAATAATGTACCATTTGCGTTCAATTTCCAATGGTTTTGCAAAATATGTGGTGCGCATGTTTATTCCCTCCTAACTTCTTTTACACATAATGTGTCAAATCATCTATTTCATGATCTACAATTGTCTTTTTAAAATCCACGGGGCAAGTGGGTGCTGTGGTTTTAAATCCAATGAATATATTACTATACTCGTTATTAAGAGTCAAGAACAATATCAACGCTTCCGGGTGTACTACATCAAATAGCTTGATAGATCAGGTTCATAGTTTACTTCAAGCAATGTTAATCCTTCAGGTGGAACAGTGGGTCCAGCCTTCATTCGTTCTTTCGCTTCCAAAATTTCTTTCATCGAATCTGCTGATATTCTGCCCCTACCAACTTCCAACAATGTCCCTGTTAAAATGCGAACCATGTTATAAAGGAAGCCATTTCCAAAATAAGTAAACTCTATGAATTGTCCGTTTCTTTCAATCTTAATATCATATAACGTCCGTATGCGGGACTTCACAACCGATTTGGTAGAGCAAAACGAAGTAAAATCGTGTTCTCCCTTGAGGAGTTCGGCCGCTTTCCTCATCTTCTCATCATCGATTGGCCAAACATAGTGATAGGCTTGATTAAGCTGGAACACATCACGAAATCTTGCATTATCCACTTTATATCGATAGATTTTACTGACGGCATTGTGTCTTGCATGAAACGAGTCTGGAACGTCATAAGCGACCAAGGCGATAATGTCGCTTGGCAACAAATGATTTAAGGCTAAACACCACCGATGAAGTGGCATCCCATTGCCTGTATGAAAATGAATGACTTGTCCCAACGCATGAACACCAGCATCTGTACGACCAGAAGCAAACACTGTAATTTCTTCCCCTGTTAGTTGGGAAAGAGACTGTTGTATGTGTTGTTGAACCGAAGTCGCATTAGCCTGGATTTGAAATCCACTATACCGTTCTCCAAGATAAGAGATTTTCATGGCGATTTTTCTTCGTTGATCCATCTTTACGACCCACTCCGCAACAGTAATAATAGAACGACTAACATAACCGTAATAGCCCCTAGTACACAATCACGCCACGTAAACTGTAGTTGTTTTAATCTCGTTCTGCCCTTCCCACCACGATAGCCTCTAGCCTCCATTGCCATAGCTAGTTCCTCAGCTCGCTTAAACGATGAGACAAAGAGAGGTACGAGCAAAGGAATCATATTTTTAGCTCGTTTCATTAAACCACCGGATTCAAAGTTCGCTCCTCTTGCCATTTGAGCTTTCATAATCTTCTCTGTCTCTTCCATTAACGTCGGAATGAACCGAAGGGCGATCGACATCATTAGCGCTAATTCATGAGCCGGTAAACCTATTTTTTCAAATGGCTTGAACAGGCGTTCTAATCCATCCGTTAAATCGATAGGAGAGGTCGTCAGAGTAAGCAGAGAGGTGGTGGAAATAAGAAGGATCAATCGCAAACCGATAAATATAGCTTGTTTGACTCCACCCTCATAAATCGTAATAAACTGCCACTGCAGAAGGATATCCCCTTCTTTTGTCATCCATAGATGGAGAACGGAAGTGAGCAGAATGAGGAAAATGATTGGCCTTAAGCCTTTAACAATATATCGAGTTGAAATTTGTGAAAAAACAATCCCCGTTACGGTAAGCAAAGTGAGAAGACCATACGTCACAGCATTATTAGCAAGAAAAATAATGATGACAAATATAAAAATAAACAATAACTTTGACCGAGGATCTAATTTATGAATAAAGGAAGTCCCTGGTACATACTGTCCAATGACCATGTTTTTAAATAAACTCATAGTGTAGATGAACTCCCCTTTCGGGTTATTCGCTGGACTAGTTCTTTTTCTAAGTCCTCCATGTGGAAAATATCCAACGGTAACGATGGCTCTATCCGTTTATTTAACTTCATAATGAACTTGGTAATATCGGGAATGTCTAATCCGATCCGTCGAAGTTCTTCGTCATGTTTGAAAATCTCCTGAGGGCTGCCTGTAATCGCTACCTGCCCCTGGTCCATGACATATAAGCGTTCGGCAAATCGTGCCGCATCTTCCATGTTATGGGTAACAAGAATAATCGTCATGTTCTCTTCTTGGTGCAATTTTGCAATCAGATCTAAGATCATCTGTTTACCTTTCGGATCTAACCCAGCGGTAGGTTCGTCTAGAACTAAAACCTCCGGTTGCATCGCTAAAACACCAGCGATAGCAACTCTCCTCATTTGCCCACCACTTAATTCAAAGGGGGATCGATCAGACCATTCTTCACCATTCATTCCAACACTGTTTAATGCTTCCTTTACCCTTAACGAGACCATCTGTTCAGGCAAATCGTAGTTTAGTGGTCCGTAAGCGACATCTTTGTAAATCGTTTCTTCAAAAAGCTGGTGCTCAGGATATTGAAATACCATTCCTACTTTTTTTCGAAGATGGTGAAGATCTGATTTCTCTTTTGTGATGATGGTGTTACCAATTTTCACAGTCCCGTTACTTGGTCGTAACAAGCCGTTAAAGTGTTGAATGAGAGTGGATTTACCCGAGCCAGTATGTCCAATAATCGCAACAAAAGAACCGGATGGAATATGCATGTCGATATCGCTTATCGCTTTCTTTTCAAAGGGTGTCTTCTCCATATAAACATGGGTTACATTTGTTAAAGTAATGTCCATAGTTCTTCTACCCACCGTTCTTCATCGAGAGGATCCATTTCTATGTTAATTCCATGACGCTGTAAACGGTCATTCAATTCTACGAGAAAAGGCACGTCTAATGCATGTCGTTTTAATAGATCCACGTTCTTGAAAACGTCTGACGGTTTACCTTGGAGCAACACATTTCCATCCGCCATAACAATGACTCGGTCTGAATCTATGACTTCGTCCAGATAATGAGTGATGTGGATAATCGTCATACCCTCTTGGGTATGAAGCATATGCGCGGTTCGAAGTACCTCTGCACGTCCACTTGGATCAAGCATGGCGGTTGCTTCATCAAACACAATCACTTTAGGACGCATGGCGATGATACCGGCTATTGCTACTCTCTGCTTTTGTCCGCCGGAAAGATGGTGTGGAGCGACTTCTTTAAGATGATTCATTCCAATTGTGTCCAACGCCTCATCTATTCGCTTTCTCATTTCATTCGGAGGAATTCCCATATTTTCTAAGCCGAATGCGACATCGTCTTCTACCGTTGTAGCGACCATTTGATTATCTGGGTTCTGAAAAACCATGCCAACGGTTTGGCGTATATCCCAAATAAATTCTTTGTCCAACGTATCCCATCCGTTAATGACAATCGTTCCTTCCGTTGGCAACAACAAAGCATTTATATGCTTAGCAAGCGTAGATTTACCCGATCCATTGTGACCGAGGATGGAAATGAATTCTCCTGCATGTATTGTTAAATTAATTTTTTTTAGTGCAACACTAGCTGAATCGATGAGAGCTTGGTCATAGCGGTAAACTACATCTGTAATGGATATTTTTTCATTCATCGTTAATATCGCCTCTCATATACGAACTAAACAAATGATTAAACAAGAAAAAAAGGGCATTGAATCAGAATCTGATACTCAGATTCTATCCCCACCCTTTCCTCACAATCATTTTAAAACATCTTTATTATTCTACAAGTTCTAAATACACCATAGGTGCAGCGTCACCACGGCGAGGACCAATTTTTAAAATACGAGTATATCCTCCTTGACGCTCTTTAAAACGTGGTGCGATATCATCAAATAACTTTTGAATCGCGTTTTGTCCTTCGTCATTGGAAGCCTCGTTTCTTACAAAGCTAGCCACTTGACGGCGAGCATGCAAGTCCCCACGTTTCCCTAATGTAATCATTTTTTCTGCGATGGAACGAACTTCTTTCGCTTTTGCTTCTGTCGTTTCGATCCGTTCGTAAATGAATAGGTCGGTTACGAGGTCGCGGAACAACGCTTTACGCGCTGAAGTGTTACGTCCTAATTTCTGATAGGCCATGACCGATCCCTCCTCCTTAAGCCTAATGATTTATATTGTATTAATCTTCTTTACGGAGTGAAAGACTCAATTCTTGTAATTTCTCTTCCACTTCCTCTAAGGATTTACGTCCTAAATTGCGAACTTTCATCATGTCTTCTTCGGACTTCTGTGTAAGTTCTTGAACCGTATTGATACCGGCACGCTTCAAACAGTTGTATGAACGAACGGAAAGATCAAGTTCTTCGATAGTCATCTCCAACACTTTTTCTTTCTTTTCTTCGTCTTTTTCAACCATAATTTCAGCATCTTTCGCTTCGTCCGTTAATCCGACAAAAAGCATCAAGTGTTCAGTTAGTACTTTAGCACCGATACTGATTGCTTCTTCCGGACGAATACTACCATCCGTCCATACTTCAAAGGTTAACTTGTCAAAGTTGGTTACTTGACCAACCCTTGTATTTTCTACTTGATAGTTGACCCGAGAAATCGGAGTATAGATAGAGTCAATCGGAATAACGCCTATCATTTGATCGTCGCGTTTGTTCCGATCTTGTTGAACATAGCCACGACCACGATTAGCAGTCATACGCATACGTAAGCGGCCATCGTTCGCAAGTGTAGCAATATGCAAATCCGGATTGAGGATTTCCACATCACTATCACCGCGAATATCTCCAGCTGTCACGATGCCTTTTCCTTCAACATCGATTTCGAGCGTCTTCACATCATCAGCATGAATCTTCAAAGCTAAAGCTTTCAAGTTCATAATAATCTCTGTCGTATCTTCTACAACTCCTGGAATCGTAGAAAATTCATGCAGGACACCTTCAATTTGAATTGAGGTAACTGCAGCGCCTGGTAGAGAAGATAAGAGAATTCGACGTAAGGAATTACCTAGTGTCGTGCCATAACCACGTTCAAGCGGTTCAACAACGAACTTACCATAGGTTCCTTCTTCGTTTACTTCTACTGTATCAATTCTTGGTTTTTCTATTTCGATCATGAAAACAAACCCTCCTTCAAGACGTCGATAATTCCGGGTTAGACCGCGCATACGAGGGTATGTCATCAGGTGATAGATTACGCGAGTACTACTCGGCATTATTTTATCATAAAATAACGAGCCGGAATCCCGTTAAAACAAGACCAATAAGTTAAATCTTACCAATCTATTATTCACATTTTGAGGAATTCTATACTTCTAACGTAAGTCCCTGCGCTAGAGATTAGACACGACGACGTTTAGGTGGGCGGCAACCGTTGTGAGGAATAGGTGTAACATCTTTAATCATGTTCACTTCTAGTCCAGCTGCTTGTAAAGAACGAATTGCTGCTTCACGACCTGCCCCAGGTCCTTTAACGGTTACTTCAACTACTTTCATTCCATGTTCCATTGCTTGTCTCGCAGCGTTCTCAGCAGCCAATTGAGCTGCGAACGGAGTACTCTTACGAGATCCTTTGAAACCTTGACCACCCGCACTTGCCCAAGAAATTGTATTTCCTGAAGGGTCGGTGATCGTTACAATCGTGTTGTTAAATGTTGAACTGATATGTGCTACACCAGATTCAATATTTTTACGGTCACGACGCTTTGTACGAGTGACTGTTTTACGTTTAGCCATTTAGATCCTTCCTCCTTCTTTTACATTTTGAATTCCATACGTTTTCGGAAAACTACATTACTTCTTCTTGTTCGCTACTGTACGTGCTGGTCCCTTACGAGTACGTGCATTCGTTTTTGTACGTTGTCCACGAACAGGTAATCCACGACGGTGACGTATCCCTCTGTAAGAACCGATTTCGATTAAACGCTTAATGTTTAAAGAGATTTCACGACGTAAGTCCCCTTCAACCTTTAACGTTTTATCAATCGCTTCACGAACTTTGTTCACTTCTTCTTCTGTTAAATCGCGTACACGAGTATCCTTGTTAACGCCTGCACTTTCCAAAATCTTAATGGAAGTGGTACGACCGATACCAAAAATATAAGTAAGGGCGATTTCAACTCGCTTGTCGCGTGGGATGTCGACCCCTGCAATACGTGCCATAGATACACCTCCTAAGTGTGTAGAGGAAGTTTAAATAGTTCGGTTTATCCTCTATTTAAACAAACTCAATGTTAACCTTGTTTCTGTTTATGCTTCGGATTTTCGCAAATCACCATTACGGTGCCTTTACGACGAATAATCTTACATTTTTCACAAATCGGCTTAACCGATGGTCTGACCTTCATCGTAATAACCCCCTTCAAATTCTGGGTATAGGAACATTTATTTTAAACGGTACGTAATACGTCCACGAGTTAAATCATACGGAGATAGTTCTAGTTTCACTTTGTCTCCAGGCAAGATTCGAATAAAGTTCACTCGAAGCTTTCCTGAAATGTGTGCAAGAACTTTATGACCGTTTTCCAGTTCAACTCGGAACATCGCATTTGGTAGTGGTTCAATTACTGTACCTTCTACTTCAATGACATCGTCTTTAGCCATGTGTGCACTTCCTTTCTAGGAATCATGAAATCCTCTTGTCATAATATCTGTAACATACCTTTATTCCTGGTCTCTGCTCGTTAAAATCTCATAACCTGATTCCGTAATAGCGACCGTATGCTCAAAGTGAGCACAATACTCACCATCGATCGTAACAACAGTCCAGCGATCTTCTAACGTTTTGACGTAGCGCGAACCTATGTTTACCATCGGTTCAATCGCTAACACCATTCCTTGCTTTAAACGAGGGCCTCGACCGGGTGGTCCAAAATTCGGAATTTGAGGAGCTTCATGCAATTGGGTTCCAATTCCATGACCCACATACTCACGAACGATGGACAAGCCATGTTCTTCAACACATTGTTGGATTGCGTACGAGATATCGGACAATCGTCCATTCGGATTAGCTTGCTCAAGTCCTTTATACAAGGACTGTTCTGTTACACGTAGCAGTTTGGCCGCTTGTTCTGAGATTTCTCCCACCGAATAGGTCCATGCTGAGTCTCCATGATAACCTTGGTAGAGAGCTCCAATATCAATACTAATGATATCTCCATCTTTTAATTCGCGCGGTCCTGGAATACCGTGTACTAATTCCTCGTTGACGGAGGCACAAATGCTTCCTGGAAAGCCACCATAGCCTTTAAACGATGGTGTTGCTCCTGAGCTTGTTATAAACTGTTCAGCGATACGGTCCAGTTCTAACGTTGTTATTCCTGGTTGAATTGCCTTTTGTAATGCTTTGTGCGTTCGTGCTACGATTCGCCCTGCTTCACGCATAAGATCTAGTTCATGATTCGTTTTATAAATAATCATGAAGTCTGACCTCTTAAGATGGTAGAGATATGATCAAACACTTCGTTAATGTGTTGTTCCCCATTAACTGTTCGCAACAACCCTTTGTAGTTATAGAAATCAAGCAAAGGTTGGGACTGAGCGATGTTAACGTCCAATCTTGTTGCAACCGTTTCTTCATTATCATCTTTGCGTTGATATAATTCTCCGCCACATTTATCACAAACTCCTTCAACCTTTGGAGGGTTGAATTCCGTGTGATACGTTGCTCCACAATCTTTGCAAATGCGTCGACCAGAAAGTCTAGCAACAAGCAAATTACGTGAAACTTCGATGTTAATGACATGATCAATCTTTTTACCTAAGTCAGCAAGAATCGCCTCTAACTCTTCTGCTTGAGGGATAGTCCGAGGAAATCCATCGAGCAAAAACCCTTTTTTACAATCATCTTTGCCTAATCGTTCACGAACAATACCTATTGTCACTTCATCAGGAACAAGCAAGCCTTGATCCATAAACGATTTGGCCTTCAACCCGAGTGCTGTTTCTTCTTTCATCGCACTTCGAAACATATCACCGGTAGATATATGAGGAATGTCAAAAGTAGCAACGAGACGTTCTGCTTGTGTCCCTTTGCCTGCTCCAGGCAAGCCCATCAATACGATATTCATCACTCTACCCCTTCCTGGCGTCAACTATTAAGGTACTACTTAATAAACCCTTTATAATGACGTTTGATTAACTGGCTGTTGATTTGCTTCATCGTTTCAAGTGCAACCCCGATTACAATCAGTAAAGAGGTTCCCCCGATTTGAACTTGAGTTGGCAAACCAGCAATAGCAGAGAAGAAAATAGGTAGAATCGATACGGCTGCTAAGAAAATGGCACCTACAAGGGTTAAGCGTGTTAACACCTTTGTAATATAGGAAGCAGTTGGTTTACCTGGGCGAACACCTGGAATGTATCCACCGTTCTTCTTCATTTGGTCTGACATTTGAACAGGGTTCATTTGTACAAATGTATAGAAGAAAGTAAAACCGATAATAAGAATGACATAGAAGAACATACCCAATGGAGCTGTGTAATTAAAGTTGGTAGCAATCCAAGCTGCAATTCCCGTACCATCAGCGTTCGCAAAGAAACTCGCTACTGTTGGTGGGAATATAATCAAGGATAAGGCAAAAATAACTGGAATTACCCCAGCAGCGTTAACTTTAAGTGGAATGTGAGTGGATTGACCACCGTACATTTTGCGTCCAACTACACGTTTTGCATACTGCACTGGTATTTTGCGTAGTCCTTGTAGAATGTAGATAACACCAACAATGATGGCGATAACAACTAACAAGATGACAACGACTTTAACAATATTAAGGAAAATTTGATCTTCTTTTCCGACGAACATCGTAGCATAGATTTGCTTAACTCCGTTCGGCACAGCAGCGACAATACCGGCAAAGATCAAAATCGAAATACCGTTTCCGATTCCTTTTTCAGTAATTTGTTCTCCTAGCCACATAAGAAAAGCTGTTCCTGCTGTTAATATAAGGACGATTAAAGCGTAAGTGCCAAGATTGGGATCAACGATCATCTGAAACTGTCTGTTGAAACCAATCGAAAGACCTGTCGCTTGAATCAATCCTAGCACGATCGTTCCATAGCGGGTAAACTGAGCTAATTTACGCTTCCCAGCTTCTCCTTCTTTTGCCCATTGAGCAAATTTCGGAATAACATCCATTGTTAACAACTGTACGATAATCGATGCGGTAATGTAGGGCATAATCCCCATGGCAAAGATCGAAAAGTTCGCTAGAGCGCCTCCACCGAATGTGTTCAATAGTCCGAACACATTACCGGATTCGCCAATTGCTTCTAATCTGTTAATATCGATATGTGGGACAGGAATGAAACTACCAATACGGAAGATAATCAATGTAAGGAGAGTAAATCCTAAACGCTTACGTAGATCATCTACCTTCATAATATTGGAGATCGTCGTAAACATTAAATCACCTCAGTTTTTCCGCCGGCAGCTTCAATTTTCTCAACAGCCGATTGAGAGAATTTGTGTGCTTTAACGGTTAACTTCACCGTTAACTCCCCATTACCTAAAATCTTTATGCCATACCCAGGTTGTTTAACAATACCTTTTTCGATTAGCAATTCCGGAGTAACCTCCGCACCTGTTTCAAATCGATTCAACGTATCAAGGTTGATGATGGTGTATTCTTTTCGTGTAGGATTTGTAAATCCACGTTTCGGTAAGCGACGATAAAGTGGGTTTTGTCCCCCTTCAAAGCCTGGACGAACACCACCACCGGAACGAGCGTTTTGTCCTTTATGACCTTTACCCGCTGTCTTTCCTGTTCCGGATCCAATTCCGCGACCGATACGTTTACGTACTTTACGAGAACCTTCCGCCGGTTTTAATTCATGGAGCTTCATCATTGCACCTCCTCTTGTTTCACATCTGTTTCTTATGCTTCAATTTCTTTAACTTCTAATAAATGACTAACTTTATTCACCATACCACGAATGGCTGGATCGTCATTATGAATGACAGTTTGATTCGTTTTACGAAGCCCTAAAGTACGAACGACAACGCGTTGTGTTTCAGGACGACCGATCAGACTGCGCTTGAGGGTGATTGCGAGTTTGTTTGCCATCGAATATCCCTCCTAACCTAATAATTCTTCAACAGATTTGCCACGTAGTTTAGCTACTTCTTCCGCTCGCTTAAGACGGCTTAATCCTTCTAACGTAGCATTAACCATGTTCATGGAATTTGAAGAACCGAGTGATTTCGTTAAAATATCTTTCACACCTGCAAGTTCCAATACGGCACGTACTGGACCGCCGGCGATAACTCCTGTACCTTCTGATGCCGGCTTCAGTAATACATGTCCAGCACCGAAACGGCCTTCTACGAGGTGAGGAATAGATGTTCCTACGATGGGTACATGAATTAGGTTTTTCTTTGCATCATCAATCCCTTTGCGAATCGCGTCTGGAACTTCCCCTGCTTTACCAAGACCTACTCCAACCCAACCGTTACCGTCACCGACAACGACCAATGCGCTAAAGCTAAAACGACGTCCACCTTTAACTACTTTAGCAACACGGTTAATTGTGACAACCTTTTCTGATAGTTCTAATGAATTTGGGTCAACACGCATGCTTGTTAATTCCCTCCTTTTCGAAAGACTAGAATTCTAATCCTGCTTCACGCGCTGCATCAGCTAACGCTTTAATACGTCCATGATAGAGATATCCACCACGGTCAAAAACAATTTTTGTCGCACCTTTTTCTACTGCACGCTTAGCGATTAATTCTCCAACTTTTGCAGCAGATTCAACACTACTGCCATTTCCGATCTCTTCAATGTCTAAAGTTGAAGCGGAAACAATCGTTTTCCCTGCCACATCATCGATCAATTGAGCGTACATGTGCTTGGAGGAACGGAATACGTTGAGACGAGGACGTTCAGCAGTTCCAGTGATATGCTTACGAACGCGCAAATGTCTTTTCTTCCGTGCTTTGTTTTTATCGCCTTTAGTAATCATTCCAAGACTCACTCCTTTCTCATCAACCAACTCGCCTATTTCTTACCAGTCTTACCGACCTTACGGCGAATGTGTTCGTTTTCGTATTTAATCCCTTTTCCTTTGTATGGCTCTGGCTCACGAACGGAACGAATGTTAGCTGCTTGAGCGCCTACACGTTCTTTGTCGATGCCTTTTACGATGATTTTGTTTGTACCGATAACTTCAAGTTCAATACCTGATTCAGGATTGATCTCCACCGGGTGGGAATAACCAACGCTTAGCGTTACTTTTTCACCGGCTTTAGCAGCACGATAACCGACACCCACAAGTTCTAACGTCTTTTGGAAACCATTCGTTACACCTTCAACCATGTTGGCAACAACACTGCGTGTTGTACCGTGAAGAGCACGATGTAACTTGTTATCAGAAGGACGTTCTACAAGAATTTCTGTATTTCCAACTGTCAATTTCATGTCATTGTGTAGTGTTCTAGTTAAGCTTCCTTTTGGTCCTTTAACGGCAATTGTGTTTCCATCAAGTTTCACTTCAACACCTGCTGGGACTGGGATTGGCTTTTTACCAATTCGAGACATGATTACACCTCCATTCTAGAGCGGTTTGGAATTACCAAACGTATGCAAGTACTTCGCCACCTGATTGAGCTTGACGAGCTTCTTTATCTGTAATAACACCTTTAGATGTAGAGATAATTGCAATCCCTAATCCACCTAAAACACGTGGAACTTCTTGGCTCTTCGCATAAACGCGCAAACCAGGCTTACTAATACGTTTAAGACCTGTAATGACACGTTCATTGTTCGCGCCATACTTCAAGAAAATACGGATAATCCCTTGTTTGCTATCCTCAACATACTCAACATCACGAATGAAACCTTCACGCTTCAATATTTCTGCAATTTCCTTTTTTAAGTTAGAAGCAGGAACCTCCAGCTTTTCGTGACGTACGGTATTTGCATTACGAATGCGAGTTAACATATCTGCAATTGGATCAGTCATTACCATTTGTTTACCTCCTTCCCGTACTTAGGGCTTACCAACTAGATTTCTTCACACCAGGAATTTGACCTAAATGGGCAAGTTCACGGAAGCAAATCCGGCATAATTTAAATTTGCGCAATACTGAATGTGGTCTTCCACAACGTTCACAACGTGTATATTCACGAACTTTGAACTTTTGTTGGCGTTGTTGCTTTACGATCATTGATGTTTTTGCCACACGATTCCCTCCTCTTTTGATTAGTGGAAAGCATCATTATTTAACAAACGGCATTCCCATTTGGGTTAGTAATTCACGTGCTTCTTCATCTGTGTTAGCAGTTGTAACAATAACAATGTCCATCCCGCGTACTTTATCAACTTTATCGTACTCTACTTCAGGGAAGATCAATTGTTCTTTCAATCCAAGTGTATAGTTTCCGCGTCCATCGAATGCTTTAGAGGATACACCACGGAAGTCACGTACACGAGGAAGGGCAACTGAAATCAACTTATCTAAGAAGTAGTACATACGCTCACCGCGTAGTGTCACTTTTGCACCAATCGGCATATTCTCACGCAATTTAAATCCTGCGATCGATTTTTTCGCACGTGTAACAACAGGTTTTTGTCCCGTGATTAGTTCAAGATCTTGAACGGCACTGTCAAGTACTTTTACGTTACTTACAGCTTCACCGACACCCATGTTAATAACGACTTTCTCGATTTTAGGTACTTGCATGACTGTTTTGTAATTAAACTTCTGCATTAACCCAGGAGTAATTTCATTTTTGTATTTCTCTTTCAATCTTGTTGTCATAATCGGCGTCCTCCTTTCTCACCTGACTACTTGTCAATCACTTCGCCAGATTTCTTTGCTACCCGTACTTTTTTACCATTGTCTAATACTTTATATCCAACACGTGTCGGTTTACCTGATTTCGGATCAACCAACATTACGTTTGAAGAATCGATTGCAGCTTCTTGCTCAACAATTCCGCCTTGAGGGTTTTGTTGAGAAGGCTTGGAATGCTTTTTCACGAAATTAACGCCTTCAACTACGATACGGCCCTTTGTAGGAATCGCTTGTAGTATCCGTCCTTTTTTCCCTTTATCCTTACCCGTGATGACGATAACCGTGTCACCTTTTTTCACATGTAAGCGTTTAGGAGCAGACATCTTGGCACCTCCTTGTTCTTTAGATTACTTCTGGTGCTAAGGATACGATTTTCATAAAGTCGCGCTCACGAAGTTCACGAGCAACGGGTCCGAAAATACGAGTTCCACGAGGACTCTTGTCATCCTTAACAATTACTGCTGCATTTTCATCAAACTTGATATACGATCCGTCGTTACGACGTGCGCCCGTTTTAGTACGAACAACAACCGCTTTAACAACATCACCCTTCTTAACAACGCCTCCGGGTGTTGCTTGTTTCACGGAACAAACGATAAGATCTCCGATATTTGCATATTTACGACCAGAACCACCCAAAACTTTAATGCACATTACTTCTTTCGCGCCAGAGTTGTCGGCAATACGTAAACGTGTTTGTGTTTGAATCACTTGACTTTACCTCCTTTCGGTTTCCCGAACGAATACCTAGATAATAACAGCTTTTTCTACAACTTCTACTAAACGCCAGCGCTTATCTTTCGATAGCGGACGAGTTTCCATGATTTTAACTGTATCACCAACAATTGCGGTATTGTTTTCATCATGGGCTTTGAATTTCTTCGTGTACTTAATGCGTTTGCCATATAAAGAATGCTTTTTGTAGGTCACAACGGAAACAACGATAGTCTTTTCCATTTTGTCACTTACGACTTTGCCTACTTGAATTTTACGCTCGTTACGCTCTTCTGCCACGTCCGGATACACCCCTTTCGTTTTGAATCTTATCCAATTCCTAATTCGCGTTCACGCAATACTGTCTTTGCACGAGCAATCATTTTACGTACTTCACGAATACGAAGGGGATTGTCGAGTTGACCAGTAGCTAACTGGAACCGGAGGTTGAAAAGTTCTTCTTTATAAGAATTTACTTTTTGTTCAATTTCAGCGGTAGTTAAGTTTCTAATTTCACTAGTATTAGCTTTCATTTGCGTCACCACCCAATTCTTCGCGTTTTACGAACTTGGTTTTGACAGGCAACTTGTGTGAAGCCAAACGCAATGCTTCGCGAGCAACAGCTTCTGGTACACCGGCAAGTTCAAACATAATCTTACCAGGTTTTACAACGGCAACCCATTTTTCAACGTTACCTTTACCGCTACCCATCCGCACTTCTAAAGGCTTTTGAGTAACAGGCTTCGAAGGGAAAATCTTAATCCACACTTTACCGCCACGCTTAATATAACGTGTCATCGCAATACGTGCTGCTTCGATTTGACGGTTCGTTACCCAAGAAGGCTCCAAGGCTTGTAAACCGTATTCGCCGAATGCGATTTCCGTACCGCCCTTCGCATTACCTCTCATGTTACCACGATGTTCTTTACGATGTTTAACTCGTTTAGGCATCAACATATTACTTGCCTCCTTCCTCAGCTACACGTTTTTTAGCAGTCGGAAGAACTTCACCACGGTAGATCCAAACTTTCACGCCGAGTCTACCATAAGTAGTCGCAGCTTCTGCAGTTCCGTAATTAATATCTGCACGCAAAGTGTGTAGAGGAACTGTTCCTTCATTGTATCCTTCACTACGCGCGATTTCCGCTCCACCGAGACGTCCGCTTACCATTGTTTTAATTCCTTTTGCTCCTGCGCGCATTGTGCGTTGAATGCTTTGTTTCATCGCACGACGGAATGAAATCCGACGCTCAAGTTGTTGTGCAATTGATTCTGCAACTAATTTAGCATCCAATTCTGGATGTTTAATTTCACTGATGTTAATGTGAACGCGTTTACCTGATAAATTATTTAAAGCGTTACGAAGTGTTTCAACTTCTGAACCGCCTTTACCAATTACCATACCTGGTTTTGCTGTATGAATCGTTACATTCACACGGTTTGCGGCACGCTCAATTTCAATTGTAGAAACAGCGGCATCTTTCAAACGCTTGTTAATGTAATCGCGAATCTTAATGTCTTCATGAAGTAAGGTAGCATAATCTTTACCTGCGAACCATTTGGATTCCCAGTCTTTGATGATCCCTACTCGAAGACCTGTTGGATGAATCTTTTGACCCACGCGTTACCCCTCCTTCTTTTCAGTTACGACGAGCGTAATGTGGCTAGTACGCTTGTTGATACGGCTTGCACGTCCCATCGCACGTGGACGGAAACGCTTCAAGGTTGGTCCTTGATCAACAAAAACTTCACTCACAACCAAGCTCTCGATGTTCATTTCATAATTGTGCTCAGCATTCGCAATCGCTGAGTGTAAAACTTTCTCTACGATAAGTGACGCTGCCTTCGGTGTTAACTTCAGAATGGCAATCGCTTCACCAATTTTCTTGCCCCGAATTAAGTCTACGACTAGACGAACCTTACGAGGAGCAATCCGTACGTATCTGGCTACAGCTTTAGCTTGCATGACTGTACCTCCCCTCTAATTTCATAAACGTTACCGTCTACCAGTTTTTTTATCATCGTTTGCATGGCCTTTGTAAGAACGAGTTGGCGCAAATTCGCCTAATTTGTGTCCTACCATATCTTCTGTGCAATAAACTGGAACGTGTTTACGTCCGTCATAAACAGCGATGGTATGGCCAATGAAATCAGGGAAAATGGTTGAACGACGAGACCAAGATTTAATGACTTTCTTTTCGTTTTTCTCGTTCATCGCTTCCACCTTTTTGAAAAGATGGTCGTCTACAAAAGGTCCCTTTTTTAAGCTACGACCCATACGTGAACCTCCCTTTGTGAAACGTGTACGGCCACTTTTTGTGCCGCACGACGAATCCCATTATTTTTTGCGGCGACGAATAATAAGTGCACTCGACGCTTTCTTTTTATTACGAGTTTTTGCACCAAGAGTTGGTTTACCCCATGGTGACATCGGAGATTTACGTCCGATTGGTGAACGTCCTTCACCACCACCGTGTGGGTGATCGTTCGGGTTCATTGCAGATCCACGAACGGTTGGGCGAATACCTAACCAACGTGTACGTCCAGCTTTACCAATATTGATCAATTCGTGATCAAGATTACCTACTTGACCAACTGTTGCACGGCATTCTTTACGAACCATACGTGTTTCACCGGAAGCAAGACGAATAATGACATAGTCTTCTTCTTTACCAAGCAATTGTGCTTCAGCACCAGCAGCACGTACCATTTGTCCACCTTTACCAGCTTTTAACTCAATGTTGTGAATGACTGTACCAACAGGAATATTTTCTAGTGGTAGAGCATTTCCCACTTTAATGTCAGCAGTTACACCTGACATAATTTCATCGCCTACTTTTAATCCTTTAGGCGCTAAAATGTAACGCTTTTCTCCGTCTACATAGTTGATTAAAGCGATGTTAGCAGAGCGGTTTGGATCGTACTCGATTGTAGCAACGCGTCCGGGTATTCCATCCTTCGTACGCTTAAAATCGATAATACGGTATTGACGCTTGTGTCCTCCACCATGGTGGCGAACAGTGATTTTACCCTGGTTGTTACGTCCTGCTTTCTTCGATAAAGGAGCAAGCAACGATTTTTCCGGTTTGTCAGTAGTAATTTCTTCGAATGTAGATACTGACATGAAACGGCGGCCAGGGGACGTCGGTTTATATTTCTTAGTAGCCATGAACATTTCCCTCCTTCACGTTTCAATAAAATTAAACTTCAAATAACTCGATCGGTTTGCTATCTGCGCGCAATGTAATGATTGCTTTTTTCCATTCAGATGTATAACCTGAATGTTTTCCATAACGCTTTGGTTTAGCTGGCATTCGAAGCGTGTTCACATTCGCTACTTTCACTCCGAAAATCGCTTCAATTGCTTGGCGAATTTCCGTTTTGTTAGAACGAAGTTCAACTTCAAATACATATTTGTTCGCTTCCATGAAATCACTCGTTCGTTCAGTAATGACTGGGCGCTTAATCACATCACGTGGATTCTTACTCATTACGCAAGCACCTCCTCTACCTTCGCTACCGCTGCTTTCGTGATAATTAACTTATCATGAGCGATTACGTCTAATACGTTAATCCCTTCGGCAGCGACGAACTTCACGCCTGAAATGTTACGAGCGGATTTCGCTACGTTTACATCAGCATCACCAACAAAGAGAGCTTTTCGATCTACATTAAGAGCTGAAAGTAATTTAGCAAACTCTTTTGTTTTTGGTTGATTAAATGATAATTCATCTAAAACAATGATTTCATTAGCTATTACTTTAGAAGAAAGAGCTGATCTCATTGCTAAACGACGAACTTTCTTTGGAAGTTTGTACGAATAGCTACGAGGTGTCGGTCCAAAAACGATACCACCACCAACCCATTGCGGGGATCTAATACTACCTTGTCGTGCTCGTCCAGTTCCTTTTTGTTTCCAAGGTTTACGTCCGCCACCACGAACTTCAGAGCGTCCTTTCGTGTCGTGCGTTCCTCTTCTTAATGATGCGCGTTGCATCACAATTGCATCGTGTAATACAGCTTCGTTTGGTGTAATTCCGAATACCGCATCGGATAATTCGATTTCGCCAACTTGGGAACCAGCTGCATTAAATACTGCTACTTTCGGCATTGTGAGTCCTCCTTTCTGTCGCTTTTATTACTTCCCTGCTTTTACCGAACTTTTAATTGTAAGGTAAGCTTTTTTAGGTCCAGGAATGGAACCTTTAACAAGAATAACATTAAGCTCTGTATCAACTTTTACGATTTCAAGGTTTTGAATCGTAACGCGTTCTCCACCCATTCTTCCTGGGAGTGCTTTACCTTTAAATACTCGGTTTGGAGCAACCGCACCCATAGAACCTGGACGACGGTGATAACGAGAACCGTGAGCCATCGGCCCGGTAGATTGACCATGACGTTTAATGACACCTGCAAACCCTTTACCTTTAGAAATTCCTGTTACATCTACAAATTCACCTTCGGTGAATACATCGGCATTTAGCTCTTGACCTACTTCATAACTAGCTACATCAACGTTACGAAGTTCACGTACGAAGCGCTTAGGTGTTGTTCCAGCTTTTTTCGCATGTCCTTTAACCGGTTGTATTGCACGATTTTCTTTAATATCACCAAAACCAATTTGAATAGCGTTGTAACCATCTGATTTCTCGTCTTTCTTTTGAAGAACGACTGCTCCTGTTTGGATTACTGTCACAGGAACAACAATACCATTCTCGGCAAAAACTTGAGTCATTCCAAGTTTTCTTCCTAAGATTCCTTTAGTCATGAGTGCCACCTCCATCTTGAAAATTTTTTGATTTTTCTTCTATTTCGTTACTCATTACGGACAATATTAAAGCTTGATCTCGATGTCTACACCAGACGGTAAGTCGAGTCGCATTAATGCATCAACTGTTTGCGGTGTAGGATTAACGATATCGATTAGACGCTTATGTGTACGCATTTCAAACTGTTCACGAGCATCTTTATACTTATGAACCGCACGCAAAACCGTGTATATGTTCTTTTCCGTCGGTAACGGAATTGGTCCAGATACTTCTGCACCGGAACGTTTTGCGGTCTCAACAATCTTCTCAGAAGATTGATCAAGGATCTTGTGATCATAAGCCTTTAAACGAATTCGAATCTTTTGTTTTGCCATTTGAGTCCCTCCTTTTTTCGCCCATTTTATAGAAACAGACATTTCTCCGCGAAAATTTCCCTGACACCCTAACCATGGCAAAGGGGCCGGGCGTGTCAGCAACCTCCCGCATCATCGCAACGTCACAGACCAACGTTCACTATTATATAAAATCCTGCGCCTAAACGCAAGCTTTTTTATTCCTATTTTCAAAAGATTATTCATAGTAATCATTTCCTATAAAAAAGAATAGGCACCCTGCATCCAAGAATATAGGCTTCTGTAGCAAAAAACCCGATCAAGTGAATGATCGGGTTTTATATTTAACACGTTATTCGTTATTACTTCGTGATAGAAGCAACAACGCCTGCGCCTACTGTACGTCCACCTTCACGAATCGCGAAACGAGTTCCTTCTTCGATCGCAATCGGGTTGATTAGTTCAACATCAAGAGAAATGTTGTCGCCAGGCATAACCATTTCAGTACCTTCAGGAAGAGTAACTACGCCCGTTACGTCTGTCGTTCTGAAATAGAACTGTGGACGGTAACCTTGGAAGAATGGAGTATGACGTCCACCTTCTTCTTTACTTAATACGTAGATCTCAGCTTTGAAGTTCGTGTGAGGTTTAACAGTACCTGTTTTAGCAAGTACTTGTCCACGCTCGATACCCATACGGTCAACTCCACGAAGAAGTGCTCCGATGTTGTCACCCGCTTGTGCTTGGTCAAGCAACTTACGGAACATTTCTACACCTGTAACAATCGTTTTCTTTGTTTCTTCAGCAATACCAACGATTTCAACTTCGTCTCCAACTTTAACGATACCACGTTCTACACGACCAGTCGCAACAGTACCACGTCCAGTGATTGAGAACACGTCCTCAACTGGCATTAAGAAAGGCTTATCTGTATCACGTACAGGTTGAGGAATGAATGTGTCAACAGCTTCCATTAATTCAAGGATCTTGTCAGCCCATTCTCCTTCTGGATTTTCAAGAGCACGAAGTGCAGAACCTTTAACTACTGGAATATCATCTCCTGGGAATTCATATTCAGTAAGTAGGTCACGAATTTCCATTTCAACGAGTTCAAGAAGCTCTTCATCGTCTACCATGTCAACTTTGTTCATGAAAACGACGATGTGAGGTACACCTACTTGACGAGAAAGAAGGATATGCTCACGTGTTTGTGGCATTGGACCGTCTGTTGCAGAAACAACAAGAATCGCTCCATCCATTTGTGCAGCACCTGTGATCATGTTTTTAACATAGTCAGCATGTCCTGGGCAGTCAACGTGTGCATAGTGACGATTAGCAGTCTCATACTCAACGTGTGCAGTAGAGATCGTAATACCACGTTCACGCTCTTCTGGTGCTTTGTCGATTTGGTCGAATGCCGTTGCTTGACCACCGTATTTCTTAGCAAGAACGTTAGTGATCGCAGCAGTTAAAGTTGTTTTACCATGGTCAACGTGGCCAATTGTACCTACGTTAGCATGTGGTTTAGAACGGTCAAATTTAGCTTTACCCATGACTAAAATCCTCCTCATAAATAAAAGATATTTTTATTAATTATTCGCCCTTGTTCTTTGCGACGATTGTCTCTGCAATGAACTTAGGCAATTCTTCATAATGATCCATTTCCATCGAGAATGTTCCACGACCTTGTGTACGGGATCGCAAGTTAGTAGCGTAACCGAACATTTCGGAAAGAGGAACAAATGCACGAACGACGGATGCTCCACCGCGTGTATCCATACCTTCAATACGTCCACGACGGGAACTAATATCACCCATGATGTCGCCCATGTAATCTTCTGGCATCTCAACTTCTACTTTCATAATTGGTTCTAGAATAACCGCTTGACACTTTGACTTTGCAGCTTTTAGTGCCATCGAACCAGCAATTTTAAAGGCCATTTCGGAGGAGTCTACATCATGGTAGGATCCATCAACGAGAGTAGCTTTAAAGTCGATTACAGGATATCCTGCAACCATACCGTTTTTCGCTGATTCTTCGATACCTGCTTGAACAGGAGCAATATATTCTCGTGGAACCGATCCACCGACGACTTTGTTCTCAAATACAAAACCTGAACCAGCCTCAAGTGGTGTGAATTCAACCCAAACATGTCCATATTGACCTTTACCACCGGATTGACGAACGAATTTACCTTCGACTCTCGCAGCAGTTTTAATCGTTTCTTTGTAAGCTACCTGAGGTGCGCCTACATTTGCCTCAACCTTGAATTCACGCATCATACGATCAACGATAATTTCAAGGTGAAGCTCACCCATACCAGCGATAATCGTTTGTAACGTTTCTTCGTCAGTAAATGTTTTGAATGTAGGATCTTCTTCAGAAAGCTTTTGTAAAGCAATACCCATTTTATCTTGGTCTGCTTTTGTTTTCGGCTCGATCGCAACGGAGATAACGGGATCAGGGAAGTTCATTGATTCAAGAATAACAATTTCCTTCTCATCACACAATGTATCACCCGTTGTTGTATCTTTCAAGCCTACAGCAGCAGCAATATCTCCTGCATAAACGATGGCAATTTCTTCACGGTGGTTCGCATGCATTTGGAGAATACGACCGACACGCTCACGCTTATCTTTCGTAGAGTTCAACACATAAGAGCCGGAATTCAATGTACCGGAATATACGCGGAAGAATGTAAGTTTTCCAACATAAGGGTCCGTCATAATTTTAAATGCCAATGCCGCAAATGGGGCTTTGTCATCAGAAGGACGAGTTGTTGGTTCTCCGTCAGGAAGTTCACCAGCAATTACGGGAACATCTAGTGGAGAAGGTAAGAAATCAATAACGGCATCCATCATTGGCTGTACGCCTTTGTTTTTATAGGAAGAACCACATACGACAGGGAATATTTTCAAATCAATTGTTCCCTTACGTAAATAAGTGCGGATTTCCTCTTCCGTTATTTCTTCGCCTTCTAAATATTTCATCATTAATTCTTCATCGATTTCAGCAACAGCTTCAACCAATTTCATACGATGTTCTTCGGCAAGATCTTTCATATCAGCAGGAATTTCTTTCGGCTCGCTAAATGCGCCTTTTTCATCTTCAAAATAACCTGCTGTCATGGAGATCAAATCGATAATACCGTCGAATTTATCTTCTGCACCGATTGGAAGCTGAATCGGAACAGCGTTTGCATGCAGACGGTCTTTCATCGTTTCAATAGCGTGCAAGAAATCCGCACCAAGAATATCCATCTTATTAATGTATGCAATACGTGGGACGCCGTAACGACTTGCCTGACGCCATACGGTTTCAGACTGTGGTTGTACGCCGTCTTTAGCACTAAATACAGCAACGGCTCCATCTAATACGCGTAGAGAACGCTCAACTTCAACAGTAAAATCAACGTGTCCTGGAGTATCAATAATATTGATACGCTTGCCCTTCCATTGTGCCGTCGTTGCTGCAGATGTAATGGTGATTCCACGTTCTTGCTCTTGTTCCATCCAGTCCATTGTTGCAGCGCCTTCGTGCACTTCACCGATCTTATGAACACGACCAGTAAAGTAAAGGATACGCTCCGTAGTCGTTGTCTTACCCGCATCAATATGAGCCATAATCCCAATATTACGCGTATTTTCCAAGGAGAACTGTCTAGCCATAGGTATATATCTCCTTCCTCTTATGAGATTATTAGAGGATACTTAAAAAGCCCTCTAGGCATGATCCTACCAACGGTAGTGAGCAAACGCTTTGTTTGCTTCAGCCATTTTGTGTGTATCTTCACGTTTCTTAACCGATGCGCCTGTGTTGTTAGCTGCATCAAGAATCTCAGCTGCTAAACGCTCTTCCATCGTTTTTTCTCCGCGAAGGCGTGCATAGTTTACTAACCAGCGAAGACCTAATGTCGTACGACGTTCTGGTCTTACTTCAACCGGTACTTGGTAGTTAGAACCACCAACACGGCGAGCTTTAGTTTCTAGAACTGGCATAATATTTTTTATCGCTTGGTCAAAAACTTCCATTGGCTCTTTGCCAGTGCGTTCTTGAATAAGATTGAAAGCTCCATAAAGAATGCTTTGTGCTACGTTTTTCTTACCATCAAGCATGATACGGTTAATCAAGCGAGTAACTAGCTTGGAATGATAAACCGGATCAGGCAGTACATCACGACGTGTAACTGGACCTTTACGTGGCATACTTTTTCCCTCCTTTACCGCAATTGTTGTATGTCTAATCTCATCTTAACTTATTACTTTTTGTCCTTCGGACGTTTTGCACCGTATTTAGAGCGACCTTGCTTACGGTTATTTACACCTGAAGTGTCAAGTGCACCACGAACAATGTGGTAACGAACCCCTGGTAAGTCTTTTACACGACCACCACGGATAAGTACTACGCTATGCTCTTGAAGGTTATGTCCAATTCCAGGAATGTAAGCATTAACTTCGATTCCGTTCGTTAAACGAACACGGGCATATTTACGAAGAGCTGAGTTAGGCTTCTTTGGTGTCATTGTACCCACACGAGTACAAACTCCACGTTTTTGCGGAGAAGAGATATCTGTTTGTACCTTACGGAAGCTGTTGTATCCTTTTTGTAGCGCTGGCGCTGTTGATTTCTCAACTTTTGGTTCACGGCCTTTACGTACCAACTGGTTAATTGTAGGCATCTATTTTTCCTCCCTTCATATAATTTCAAGTCCACAGTACCGGGTGGCTCATAAATGTGCAAAGGAAAAGTTTTTGCTTTTCACAAGCATAACCGCGTACGAATCAAATCCGTTCGCGGTAGCTGTGATTATACAAAAACCGTTTATCATACATTTACAGATGAGGTTTATAAAGTCCGGTAAACATTGCTGTCGAACTTCTGCGTTGCGTTGTCCCTCCGCTGCTCACGTAGTATAACCTACGCTCCGCTGCTCGTGACTACCGCGCCTTGAATTTCTTGGCCCTGTTTATCCTCCTTTTTAAACTTGATCTAAGAGGATGTTACTCCTTGAGTGTCCCAGCAACTGCTGTTCCAACTTCAATGTTGCAAGCTCTTCCAAGCTGTTTCATTGAATCTACTTCAATGTAGGGCACCTGTCCTTTAAGACATGCTTGCACAATTGATTGTAATAATCTTGCATCAGCATCGCGTGCGATGAAGACTTCGTCAATCTGCTGCCGTTCCATTGCTTTCATTGTTTGTTTCAAACCTACAGTGATTTTCTTTGCCTGCTTAACTTTGTCATAAGACATCGTAATGTTTTCCTCCAAAGTACAGACTTCCAAATCACACTACGATAGTGTAGCACCAACGGGCTGACTGTGTCAACCACAAAAATTATTCTACACTAACCGGTTCTCTTTCCGAAGTAGGCTGTGCTTCATCTACTGATTCCGGCTCCACTTGGTTCGTGAGGTTGATATTACGGTATCTCGGAAGTCCTGTACCTGCAGGAATAAGCTTTCCGATAATAACATTCTCTTTAAGTCCTAGTAAGTGATCCGTTTTCCCTTTAATCGCAGCCTCTGTTAAGACACGTGTTGTTTCTTGGAATGAAGCTGCAGATAAGAAGGAGTCAGTTTCAAGAGAAGCTTTAGTTATTCCTAGTAAGACAGGTCTTGCTACAGCTGGCTCTCCACCATCAAGAAGTACCTTCTTGTTCGCTTCTTCATATTCTCGGAAATCAACCATAGAACCTGGTAATAGAATCGTACCGCCGTTATCAATTACCCGAATCTTGCGGAGCATTTGGCGAACCATGACTTCAATATGCTTATCGTTAATCTCTACACCTTGTAGACGATAAACTCGTTGAACTTCTTGAAGAATATAGTTCTGAACGCCACGCATCCCTTTGATTTTTAATATTTCTTTCGGATCAATAGAACCTTCGGTTAGTTCATCTCCAGCTTCAACAACCGTTCCCACGGAAACCCGTAAACGAGATCCATATGGGATTGGGTATACTTTCGTCTCCGCTTCGCCTTGGATTTCAATTTCACGACGATCTTTACTGTCCCGAATGTCACTTACCGTTCCTTCAATTTCAGAAATTGTTGCCTGCCCTTTAGGGTTACGCGCTTCAAAAAGCTCTTGAATACGCGGTAAACCTTGAGTAATATCGTCTCCTGCTACTCCTCCAGTATGGAACGTACGCATCGTTAACTGTGTACCTGGCTCACCGATAGATTGGGCTGCGATTATACCTACCGCTTCTCCAATTTCAACTTGTTTACCTGTCGCTAGATTACGACCGTAACATCTCTTACATACACCGTGATGAGTACGACAACTTAGAACAGATCGAATCTGAACCTTTGTAATGCCCGCGGCAATGACGGCTTCCGCGACTTCTTCCGTTATTAATTCGTTCCTTCCGACAATGATTTCCTTTGTCTCTGGATGACGAACCGTTTCAAATGAAAGTCTTCCTTCCAAACGGTCATACAAGTTCTCAATAACTTCCTTACCGTCTTGAATTTGCATAACGGTAAAGCCTTTATCTGTTCCACAATCTTCTTCACGTACGATAACGTCTTGAGCAACGTCAACGAGTCGACGTGTGAGATAACCAGAGTCGGCTGTACGTAATGCCGTATCCGCAAGACCTTTACGAGCACCGTGAGTGGAAATAAAGTACTCTAATACCGTTAATCCTTCACGGAAGTTAGATTTAATTGGAAGCTCAATAATACGTCCTGATGGATTTGCCATCAATCCACGCATTCCAGCAAGTTGCGTAATCTGTGATACGTTACCACGAGCTCCAGAGTTCGCCATCATATAGATGGAGTTGAACTTATCTAAGGAATTCATCAGAATTTCTGTAATATCATCCTTCGTCTTACCCCAAATTGAGATAACGCGATCGTAACGCTCTTCATCTGTAATCAAACCGCGACGGAATTGGTTCTCAACGGTTTGTACTTTCTTTTCCGCATCTGCCAAAATCTCTTTCTTTTCTTCTGGAACGATAACATCCGAAACGGCAATCGTAATCCCTGATTTCGTTGAATGCGTAAACCCTAATTGTTTAACCTTGTCTAGAATGACGGATGTTTGGGTTGTTTTAAAACGTCTGAAACATTCCCCGATGATCGTCCCTAAGTAACTCTTCTTAATAGCATCAATCTCTGGCAATCCGTTGATGAATTCAGGAATGTTAACCCCTTTTTCATAAATAAAATGAGCGTCTGGAGTACCATGAACAAGATTTGCCTTCGTTGGTGTATTAATATAAGGAAACTCTGCTGGGAATACATCATTAAAAATGATTTTCCCAAGCGTTGTTACGATCAACGCTTTTTGTTGTTGCTCTGTGAAGCCTGTTTTATTCAACGAACTTACAGGAACAACAATTCTCGTATGCAGAGAAATTTGTTTATGATGATACGCCATAGCGGCTTCATTCATATTACGGAAGACTCTTCCTTCACCATCGTCACCTTCTCTTTGAATGGTCAAGTAATAAATACCGAGAACCATATCCTGAGAAGGAGTTACAACGGGCTTTCCGTCTTTCGGGTTTAAGATGTTTTGTGAAGCAAGCATAAGTAATCTAGCTTCTGCTTGTGCTTCTGATGATAATGGTACGTGAACGGCCATTTGGTCACCGTCAAAGTCGGCGTTGTAAGCTGTACACACTAGTGGGTGAAGCTTAATCGCTCTTCCTTCAACTAACGTTGGCTCGAACGCTTGTATTCCCAAACGGTGAAGCGTTGGCGCACGGTTTAACAATACAGGGTGTTCTTTAATGACTTCTTCAAGTACATCCCATACTTCCGGACTAACTCGTTCTACTTTACGCTTTGCGCTCTTGATGTTATGAGCAAGTCCTTTGTTAACGAGCTCCTTCATCACAAACGGCTTGAACAATTCCAGCGCCATTTCCTTCGGGAGACCGCACTGATACATTTTCAAATCAGGTCCTACAACGATAACGGAACGACCAGAATAGTCAACACGTTTACCTAGTAAGTTTTGACGGAAGCGCCCTTGCTTCCCTTTGAGCATGTGACTCAACGATTTCAGAGGACGGTTACCAGGACCTGTAACCGGACGGCCTCGACGACCGTTATCAATCAATGCATCAACCGCTTCTTGTAGCATCCGTTTTTCGTTTTGAACGATAATATCAGGTGCACCAAGGTCTAACAACCGCTTTAAACGGTTGTTACGGTTAATGACGCGACGATACAAGTCATTTAAGTCGGATGTCGCGAAACGACCGCCATCTAACTGAACCATCGGACGAAGCTCAGGTGGAATAACAGGAAGTACGTCAAGGATCATCCAAGAAGGATCATTTGCAGAATGACGGAATGCTTCCATCACTTCTAAACGTTTAATCGCACGGTTCCTTCTTTGACCTTGCGCCGTTTTCAATTCTTCTTTTAACGTTTCCAACTCTTTATCAATATCAATATCTTGAAGCAATCGTTTAATTGCTTCTGCACCCATTCCCGCTTTAAATGCATATCCGTATTTCTCACGGTAACTGCGGAATTCTTTTTCAGATAATAGCTGTTTCTTTTCTAACGGTGTGTCTCCTGGTTCAGTGACCACATATGAAGCAAAATAAATAACTTCTTCAAGTGATCGTGGAGACATATCCAACGCCAAGCCCATACGGCTTGGAATCCCTTTAAAGTACCAAATGTGTGAAACAGGGGCAGCTAATTCAATATGCCCTAAGCGCTCGCGACGTACTTTTGCACGAGTCACTTCCACACCACAACGGTCACAAACAACGCCCTTATAACGGACGCGTTTGTATTTCCCACAGTGACATTCCCAGTCTTTCGTCGGACCGAAGATCTTTTCGCAGAAAAGACCTTCTTTTTCCGGTTTTAATGTTCGATAGTTTATCGTTTCTGGTTTCTTCACTTCACCGCGTGACCATGAACGGATTTTCTCCGGTGAAGCCAAACCGATTTTCATCGATTCGAAATTGTTGACATCTAACAAAGGGCATACCTCCCGGTAAAAGTTTCAGGCTATTCCCTTACGTTACTCCTCTTGCTCCGCACCTTCGATGTTTAAGTTGAGCTTTTCATTTGTCGGCTCATCTTCATCGTCTATTTCTTTCATTTCGATCTCTTTTTGATCTCCAGAAAGAATTTTCACGTCCATACCTAAGCTTTGTAGCTCTTTGATTAGTACTTTAAACGACTCAGGAACTCCCGGTTCAGGGATGTTTTCGCCCTTTACAATCGATTCATATGTTTTCACACGTCCGATTACGTCGTCCGATTTAACTGTTAGA